>Ga0302289_1000038_pt1 | contig 83005 bp, 65 predicted proteins | sample III_Fen_N1_2_FD_194552 | JGI IMG/M metagenome (GOLD analysis project Ga0302289, IMG submission 194552) | Peat permafrost microbial communities from Stordalen Mire near Abisko, Sweden - III_Fen_N1_2 | ecosystem: Environmental > Terrestrial > Soil > Wetlands > Permafrost | place: Sweden: Abisko... | reverse complement strand
GCTCAACAAAATGCGATTAAAACAATGATACGACATGAAGCGGTTCAGGTAATGCTTCGGGTTGGTCTTATCGGTTATCGCGTCAGCATCGTTGTTGAATGCACGGCTGTAGTAATACCTGGCCAGCTTTTCGAGATCGGCCAAAGAGTGAACGCCGTTGGGCGAGCCTGGCGTCACATAGTTGGCCAAGTCGGCATCGGAAACGGCCAAAATGGTGAAGCCAAATTTTCTGGAGGTCGGTTTTGATTCAAGAACATATTGCGAAATAAATCGGTCCGAAGGATTGGGCTGATAACCGGCAGTATAATCATACCCTTCATCTTCGTTTCTGGCCTTGTTCATGATCATGTACAAGCCGGTAGCCTTGAGCGCTTTCACGTAAATGCCAAAACGCGCGGAGTCCTTTTCAAAAACCTCAGCGATATTGCCGTAAGCGGGAGACAGCACCTCGCCCAACACATGGACGATGCCGTTGTGCAGCTCAATGTCACGGGCTACAATGGGTGAACTGCCGTTGATGATGATGGCAGAATCAGAAAAAGAGACCGTATAAAATCGTTCACTCATGGAGCGTGAGCCAAGAGCTCCTTCATTGAAGTCTTTTGTTTTTATCGTATCACCCTTGATGATGTGGTTGTAACAGAACTCTTTGATGTCTTTGAGCGTTAGTTGATTCAAGGAGGTGATGGTGTGCTTTCCATCTTCGTCCTCAAGGGTGCTGTAGTACCTTTTTATGGCTTCGTTCGTTGGTGCAAAAACGGTATATTTCCCATACGCTTTCAGCAAGCCCATAACGCCTGTCGTATCAAGCATCCGGGTAAACTCGGAAAACAACTGCGGATTGTTAGTGAGGTAGTCACCCACCAGTTCTTCCTTGATGACAGGCAGCGTCCCGGTCAAATCTTCACGAAGGCAGCTTTGAAAGAGCAGGCACAAACAGAACAGTGCAAACACGCCAAAAATAGACGTTGATACGTTCGTATTTCGTTTCATGGCACTAAGTGTTAAACCATTGATCTATAGCATAATCTGATCATTCAATATCTTCTTTATCCAGCACCGAAACAGGACAGAATTCCAGATAATCAAGAGGTAAAGCGATTTGACTTTTATCATCAAAATTCGCTCCAATCATGATTGCTGTAAAGTAGTGCTTTTTGGCTTTGTCAAACGTGTACGTACCAAGTATCTTTCGCAGACAATCGTCATTCATGCGTGCAGTTGCCCCAGGACTAAGTCGGTGCTCTGAAGAGGCATAAAATGAATTAGGGGCTTTCATGTACCCTCTATTGCGCATCATCTTATCGTTCTCATAGCCTTCGGGGTCTTGTTTGTCCATTCCAGGCACAACGTATCCACAGGTATTATATGTCACCAGGTTTAACGGTATGCCGCAGGGTAAACTATCTAAGTACAACTGAGTTATTCCGTCGGCTCTGCCTCCAATTAATCCCAATCGAACCTCGTAGGTGCCTGCCGGAATGGGGCATGTTTTCACGGTAAAATTATACATTCCAGTGACTGTGCACACGTCACCTTGGTAAAACGGCCATAGATCCGTAGGCGCTTCGTAAGTAAAGCGTGAATCCCCATGACCCTCATAATTATCCAGATACTTATCGTCAATTACCCAACCGTAAGTAATATTTTTATAACCTTTAGCCATTGGGTTGCTTCCTCGTAAGTTATTGGTGGTGAGTTCAGGAAAAAAAGTGGCCACATCTATTCTCAATCGTTTTGAAGAGAAGACATCCGAAATGGTTTTGTTGTACATGATGGGCCTGGTGATGCCATGGTAGTAGCCATTCATCGACCCGCCTTGTGGTAAATCTTTAAGTTCGGTCAATACGGCACCTTGCATAGGATCATCGTAATTGAACACACCAAAAGCACTGTTGGGATCAGCGGCCATGGCAGGACCAATGATTTTGCCTTGTTTGTCCATAAGCACCTCGACGATGGTATTCTCCATCATGGTCTCAATATATTCGGGCATGGGGCACTCCGGAAAATGGTTGGGCGTGAACAAATCCTTGACAAAACGGCTGCTCAACAAAATGCGATTAAAACAATGATACGACATGAAGCGGTTCAGGTAATGCTTCGGGTTGGTCTTATCGGTTATCGCGTCAGCATCGTTGTTGAACTCACGGCTGTAGTAATACCTGGCCAGCTTTTCGAGATCGGCCAAAGAGTGAACGCCCTTAGGTGAGCCTGGCGTCACATAGTTGGCCAAGTCGGCATCGGAGACGGCCAAAATGGTGAAGCCAAATTTTCTGGACGTCGGTTTTGATTCACGAATAAAATTCAAAAGAGTTTGGTCTACAGGATTGGGCTGATAACCGGCAGTATAATCATACCCTTCATCTTCGTTTCTGGCCTTGTTCATGAGCATGTACAAGCCGGTGGCCTTGAGCGCTTTCACGTAAATGCCGAAACGCGCGGAGTCCTTTTCAAAAACCTCACCGATATTGGCGTTAGCGGGAGACAGCACCTCGCCCAACACATGGACGATACCGTTGTGCAACTCAATGTCACGGGCCACAATGGGTGAACTGCCGTTAATGATGATGGCAGAATCAGAAAAAGAGACCGTATAAAAGCGTTGGCTCATGGAGCGTGAGCCAAGGGCTCCTTCATTGAAGTCTTTTGTTTTTAACGTATCACCCTTGATGATGTGGTTGTAGCAAAACTCTTTGATGTCTGGTAGCGTAAGTTGATTCAAGGAGGTGATGGTGTGCTTTCCTTCTTCATCTTCAAGGGTGCTGTAATATCGTTTTATGGCTTCGTTCGTCGGTGCAAAACGGTATATTTTCCATACGCTTTCAGCAAGCCTATAACGCCTGTCGTATCAAGCATCCGGGTAAACTCGGAAAACAACTTTGGATTGTTGGTGAGGTAGTCACCCACCAGTTCTTCCTTGATGACAGGCAGCGTCCCCGTCAAATCTTCACGGAGGCAACTTTGAAAGAACAAGCACAAATTTAACAGTGCAAACACGCCTACATAAGACATAGTCACAGTAGGATTTCTTTTCATGGCAATATGATTCAAAATTCGTGACGAATAACGCAAGCAATTTACACATTTTGAACATACATCGGTATGTATTTACTACTTATTTTTTTAACCTGTCGTAAAGAGAAAGGGTGCCTCATCGCAATTCGCTGATGAGGCACCCTATATTCGTAAAAGTAGTATGCTGACTGATTATTCTATATCTTCACTGTCAATCAATTCAATGGGACAGAATTCCAAGTAATCGAGCATAAACTCGACTTTGGGATTCGTTGCATTGGACGTTCCAAGACTGATTGCTGTAAAGTAATGCTTTTCTGTTTTGTCAAATGTGTAAGTACCCAGTACCTTGCGAATGCAAAGCTCACTCAAACGTGCCGAAGCATGATTCCAATACGTTGTATTCGGAGCACAGTAGGTGGTTGAGCCCTTCATATACCCACGATTGTGCATCATTTTGTCGTTTTCATAGCCAAAAGGATCTTCCGAACTAGATCCAGGCGCCACGTATCCAATACTGGCATTACTTGCAGGAATTGCCAAGTCCAAGGGAATACCGCAAGGCAAGCTGTCAAGATACAACTGTGCAATACCACGATTATCTGTAGACTTGAAGGCAAAACGAACCTCATACGTACCGGCAGGAATGGGGCATGTTTTAATGGAGAAGTTATACGTACCCATAACCATAAACATATCTCCTTGATAATTTTCCCAATATTCACAGGCGCCTATATAAGATAATAAGGTATTGGGAGAACCTTCAAAACCATCCACGTAATTATCATCAATAGCCCAAGCACGCGGGCGCTTCGATTGTGAAGCCGTTGGATTGCTTCCACGCATGTTATTGGTGGTCAATTCAGGCAGGAATGATGACGCATCGATTCTCAATCGTTTGGTTGAAAATGCATTCGAAATGGTTTTGTTGTACATGATGGGCCTGGTGATACCATGGTAGTAACCATTCAATGAACCACCCCGCGGCATATCCTTTACATCGGTCAACATGGCACCCTGGATGGGGTCGTCATAATTGAATACGCCAAATGTACTTCTTGGATCGGCAGCCATTTCGGGACTAAGAACAACGCCTGGCTTGTCCAACAGTGTTTCAATAATGGTATTGTCCAACATGGTTTCGATGTAATCGCGCATGGCGTATTGCGGGAAATGGTGGGGCGTGAACAGATCCTTAATAAAACGGCTGCTCAATACGATTCGATCAAAACATTGATACGACATGAAGCGGTTCAGGTAATTCTTCCGGTTGGTTTTATCACGTATTAAGTCAGCATCATTGTTGAATTCACGACTGTAGTAATACGTTGCGAGTGCCTCCAAATCTGCCAAATTGTGAACACCATTTGGTGAGCCGGGCGTCACATAGGTTGCCAAGTCGGCATCAGAAACAGCCAAAATAGTGTAACCGAATTTTCTGGACTTCGGTTTAATTTCCGGATTATACGTATCATCAGTCTTTGGTATTGCTCCTGCAGTATAATCGTACGTTTCATCTTCAATTCGTGCAGTATTCATGGTTTTATACAAACCAGTGGCCTTAAGTGCGTCAATATAAATGGAGAAACGCGCGGAATCCGCTTCGAAACATTCTCCCAGTTTAACGTGAGCAGGAGACAACGCTTCTCCCAACACATGGATGATACCGTTGTGCTTTTGGATGTCACGTGCCACAATGGGTGATTGACCGTTTACAATAATGGCGGTATCAGAAAAAGAAATCGTGATGAAACGTTCACTCATAGACTGAGACCCCAGGGCTCCTTCCTTAAAGGTTTTTGTTTTCAGGGTATCACCTTTGATAATGTGGTTGTAGCAAAACTCCTTGATGTCTGAGAGCGAAAGTTGATTCAGGGAAGTGATGGTGTGATGTCCATTTTCATCCTTAAGCGTTTTGTAATATCGTTCAATGGCTCCGTTGGTGGGCGCAAAAACAGTATACATTCCATACGCATTCAGTAATCCCATAACGCCTGTCGTATCAAGCATGCGTGTAAACTCGGAAAATAAAGCCGGATTATCTGCAAGGTATTCCCCGACAAGTTCTTCCTTAATAACGGGCAACGTTCCAGTCAAGTCTTCACGACAGCTTTGAAACATGAAGAAAAGACAAATGAATCCACAAAAGCCCAAAAAAGACATAGTCATGGAGGTATTTCGTTTCATGGCAATAAGATTTGAAAGGTTTAATAAATCACATGGCTAATTTACACTTTTTAGGAATATTTCTATGTTTTTCACACACTTTTATTTTTTCATACTTACTGCTAGTGGAAATACAACCGGATGAAAAAGAGAAAGGGTGTCTCATCGCACGTGGCTGATGAAACACCCTTTATAATGGGAGCAGAATGCTGTCCGATCAATCTATTCCTTCCGTATCCAATACTTCAATGGGACAGAATTCCAAGTAATCGAGCATGAACTCGACATTGGCAGTACCATTGGATGATCCAAGACTGATTGCCGTAAAGTAGTGCTTTTGGGTCTTATCAAACGTGTAAGTGCCAAGTACCCTACGAATGCATCGTGGACTCAACCGGGCAGAATTCGCATTCCAAGAAGTCTTGTCTGAAGCATAGGTATTGGGGCCTTTCATGTACCCACGGTTGTGCATCATTTTGTCGTTCTCAAAGCCATTTGGGTCAAGAGCATCCGTGCCCGGTTCTACCCATCCAATACTGGCATTACTTGCATCTATCGCCAAGTCCAAGGGTATACCGCAGGGCAAACTGTCGAAGTACAATTGTGCTATACCACGAGCTGTTGTAGACTGAAATGCCATACGAACCTCGTAGGTACCCGCCGGAATAGGGCAGGTTTTCACGGTAAAGTTGTAGGATCCCTTAATCTGGTATTCGTCACCTTGGTAATCCTCCCATGCCATAGAAGCCCCAATGTAGACAAAGCGGGTATTGGGAGAAGCTTCATAATCAGCCAAATAGTTATCATCGAGTACCCAACAGCGAAATTTCTTAGCTTGCAAACCCGTCGGGTTAGACCCACGCAAATTATTGGTGGTTAATTCAGGCAGGAAAGTCGCCGCATCAATTCTAAGTCGCTTTGAGGAAAACGCGTTGGAAATTGTTTTGTTATACATGATGGGCTTGGTAATACCATGGTAGTAACCATTCAATGAACCACCCTGCGGCATATCCTTTACATCGGTCAACATGGCACCCTGGATGGGGTCGTCATAATTAAAGATGCCAAATGCACTTCTTGGATCAGCAGCCAACGCTGGGCCAGTGACAGTACCTTGCTTGTCCAAAAATACCTCTACAATAGTATTGTCCAACATGGTCTCAATATATTCGGGCATGGGGAACTGAGGAAAATGGTGCGGCGTAAACAAATCCTTGATAAAACGGCTGCTCAACAAGATACGATCGAAACATTGATACGACATGAAGCGGTTCAGGTAATTCTTCCGGTTGGTCTTATCGGATATTGAGTTAGCATCATTGTTGAATTCACGACTGTAGTAATACGTGGCGAGTGCCTCCAAATCTGCCAAATTGTGAACACCATTTGGTGAACCGGGTGTCACATAGGTTGCCAAGTCGGCATCGGAAACAGCCAAAATAGTGTAACCGAATTTTCTGGACTTCGGTTTATCTTCCGGGTTGTATTGCTGTGTTGGATCAGCTTTATAACCGGCAGTATAATCGTATGTTTCATCTTCAATTTTTGCAGTATTCATGAGTTTATACAAACCGGTGGCCTTAAGTGCATCAATATAAATGGAGAAACGCGCAGAATCCGCTTCGAAACACTCTCCCAGTTTAACGTGAGCAGGCGACAACGCTTCTCCCAACACATGAATGACACCGTTGTGCTTTTGGATGTCTCGCGCCACAATGGGAGAATTGCCGTTGACAATAATGGCGGTATCAGAAAAAGAAATCGTGATAAAACGTTCACTCATGGACTGAGACCCCAGGGCTCCTTCCTTAAAGGTTTTTGTTTTTAGGGTATCACCTTTGATAATGTGGTTGTAGCAAAACTCCTTGATGTCTGAGAGCGAAAGTTGATTCAGGGAAGTGATGGTGTGATTTCCATTTTCATCCTTTAGCGTTTTGTAATATCGTTTAATGGCATCGTTTGTGGGCACAAAAACGGTATACGTTCCATACGCATCGAGTAACCCCATAACGCCGGTCGTATCAAGCATCCGTGTAAACTCGGAAAATAAAGCAGGATTGTCTGCAATGTATTCACCAACAAGTTCTTCCTTGATGACAGGAAATGCCCCGTTCAAGTCTTCACGACAACTCTGGAACATAAAGAAGAGACAAATGAATCCACACAAGCCAAGAAAAGACTTATTTACGGAGGTAATTCGTTTCATAGTAATAAGATTTGAAAGGTTTTATGAATAACGCGGCTAATTTACACATTTTTTTATAAGCTTATACCTTTTTGGCATATATTTGATAAAAAATTGAATCATTTAGGAAAAATTTACGCCCAATCCGGTTCATCGTCAAAGTTGGATTCCGGCATCGGATGTTCGGTATCCGAAAGGGTTTCATCATCTTCATCGAGAATCATTCGAACAGAAAGCGGTTTGTGTGAAATGGTCACTACCCGGTTTGATTCGTCGTTCAATACCGCCCACAACTTGTCTTTAAGGACAGGCAATCCAAGACCTGAAACCGAAGAAATCATCACCGAATCAACATCAGGCAATTCCATGCGCAACTCATTGATGAGTTCTTCATCCAGCAAATCACACTTGGTAATGGCCAGCAGGCGTTGTTTGTCGAGCAGTTCCGGGTTATACTGTGCTAACTCATTGAGTAAAATATCGTATTCAGCACGAACGTCGTGACTATCCACCGGCACCAGAAACAAGAGCACGGAATTTCGTTCAATATGGCGTAGGAATCTCAAGCCGATGCCCCTTCCTTCGGATGCACCTTCAATGATGCCGGGAATGTCTGCCATTACGAATGACTGGTTGTCGTGATAAGCCACAATGCCCAAGTTGGGCACCAGTGTTGTAAAAGGATAATCTGCAATTTTGGGTTTTGCCGAAGAAAGCACCGACAAAAGGGTCGACTTGCCGGCATTTGGAAAGCCGACCAAGCCGACATCGGCAAGCAGTTTCAATTCCAGAATGATGGTGCGCTCTTCCAACGGTTCGCCGGGTTGGGAAAAACGGGGCGACTGATTGGTGGCTGTGCGGAAATGGTAGTTCCCTTGACCGCCTCGCCCTCCTTTGAGCAAAACAACTTCTTGATCGGGCTCGGCCACCTCGCATAGATACTCGCCGGTTTCAGCATCGTAAGCAACCGTACCTACCGGTACATCGATGTAACTGTCATCACCTGATTTTCCCGAGCTGCATGCTCCGCTCCCACTGGCTCCGTGTTCGGCAAACACATGTCTGGAAAAACGCAAATGGAGCAAGGTCCATAAATTGGTCCTGGCCCTCAAAATCACATGACCTCCTTGTCCACCGTCACCGCCGTCGGGTCCGCCCTTCGCCACAAATTTCTCGCGGTGGAAATGCGTACTGCCTTTGCCACCGTTGCCTGAACGGCAATAAATCTTTACATAATCGACGAAGTTGCTTTCGGCCATTTTAGGGTTGTTTTTCTATGACGGCATCGAGTGCCGTGCTGATGCGGTGAAATATATCGCTTAAGCCACCTGTTCCATCGATGTCCACCGCACACCCGAGGTCTTGATAAAAGGCCTTAACCGGCGCCGTTTTTTCGTGATACACCTTGATGCGGTGTTGAATTGTTTCGTAGTTGTCATCGACCCGGCCAGAGGAAATGCCCCTATACAGCAAGCGATTGACAAGTTCATCTTCGCCCACATTCAAGTTGATTACCAGCGCAATGTCGGTGTGCTGCAGATTGAGCATATCCTTCAACGCTGTGGCTTGAGCCGTTGTTCTGGGAAAACCGTCGAATATGAACCCGTTAGCCTGACCGTTGTGTTGAAGAACCGAAGCCAATAAATCGATAATCAGCGCATCGGGAACCAAATTCCCCTGACTGATATACGATTCAATTTGTTTACCAAGTGCACTGCCGGTTTCCACCTCAGCACGTAGCAATTCGCCGGTCGACAAATGTTTCAGACCGTATTTCTCAGCGATCATCGTGCTTTGGGTTCCTTTTCCTGACCCTGGAGCACCAAAAATTACCACATTGTGGATCATTGTAAAAAAACGCTTAAGTTGTACCTAATTTTGAATATACTTGATCAAATGATCGTCCATATCCGTCGTAATCCATGCCATATCCTATTACAAAGTCGTTGGGAATCTCAAACGCTATGTAATCCGGACTAATGCCGCAGACCATGGCCTCCGGCTTAAACAGCAAGGTGGCTATTTTAATCTCCAGCGGATTGCGTGAACGCAACGAATCGATCAGCTGCCTCATCGTATGACCTGAATCCACGACGTCCTCTACCACGACGACCGTACGGCCTTCAATTCTTTCTGTAAGGCCAAACACCTCGTGGATTGTCGACCCTCGCTCCATACCTTGATACGAAGCCAATTTAATAAAACTGACCTGGCAGGGAATGGTTGTTTTTTTCATCAAATCGGACGTAAACATGAAGGCCCCGTTCAGCACACCCAGAAAAATGGGATTCTTGCCGTCCAAGTCATGGTTCATCTGTTCAGCAATCACAGAAATGCGTTCCTGAATCATATCTCTACCTAAAAATAAGGCAAACTCCTTACCTTTTACCTCGACAGTCTCCACGTAAAACTTGATCTATTGAAAGTCAGTGCGAAGGTACAAAAAAAACCGCAAGGTTACTCATTGTCGGTATTTATTTCTAAGTTTGCAACAGTTGTCAAGCAAAAGTCAAAAAGACGTGTCATGAAATGCTTTTCCTCCAGCCAAATCCGTCAATTAGATTCAATCACTAGTAAAAGGGAGAGCCTCTCTTCCATCGACTTGATGGAAAGAGCCGGACGGGCATTGAGCCTTCGCATAGAGGAAATCGTACCCCAAAAAGCGCAGGTTGCCGTATTGGTCGGCCCGGGAAATAACGGCGGTGACGGAATGGTCATTGCAAGACAGCTTCATCAGCAAGGCTATCGTGTACAGGTGGTGCTTTGCAACTACGGAAAAGTAGTTTCGCCCGACGCCACCTTTCAATTGAAACAGCTGCAACAAGTGAAGGGGGTGAACGTGATTTCACCAACCACAGCTGAAGAACTGAATCACCGTGTTCATGCCGACTGGCTTGTAGACGCCTTATTCGGGACAGGGCTGAACCGTCCGCTGATGGGCGCTTTCGAAGAAACGGTAGAATGGATAAACCGACAACAGGCCGGTTGCATCTCCATCGACCTACCCAGCGGTCTTTTTGGAGAAGATAACAGCAAACGGGAAGACACAACCATCGTAAGAGCCGCTATCACATTGGGATTACAGTGTCCGCGTTTGGCATTTTTCCTAGCGGAAAACGAGGCTTTCATCGGAAAGTGGGAACTGATCAACATCGGGTTGAACAAAGAGGCTCTGCGTCAATTGGAAACGCCTTGGTCATTGACGACACCGGAAGAAGTGGCGCTTCTACTGAAGAAAAGACGTCATTTCGCTCACAAGGGACAATTCGGGCACACCTTACTTATTGCCGGCAGCCGGGGTATGACGGGAGCGTGTATCCTAGCCGGACGAGGTGCCCTCAGGGCCGGAACCGGACTACTAACCCTTAAGGTTCCTGATGGATGCCTGAATATTGTGCAGACGGCTTTACCCGAAGCCATGGCGAAAACCTACACCCACAGCTTTTGGGATGAAACCGACCACATAGATACCTGGACGGGCATAGCCGTCGGACCCGGATTGGGTACGGCTGAAAACACAGGTGAAGCGCTGGATCGCTTGTTCAGCCAACAACCAAAGCGCTTGGTACTGGATGCTGACGCCCTGAATGTAATGGCCTTGAAACGTACCCTATTGGAAAAAATACCCGTCAATGCCATCCTGACACCCCATCCCGGTGAATTCGACCGCTTGACAAAACCGCACAAAACGGGTTTTGAACGGCTGCAAACGGCTATTGAATTTACCAACCATTACGGGGTATACCTCATTCTTAAGGGTGCCTACAGCGCCTGCATCGCACCACAGGGCACTTGTCGATTCAACTTAACAGGGAATCCGGGCATGGCCACCGGTGGCAGCGGTGACGTATTAACCGGAATTGTCGTATCTTTGCTTTCACAAGGCTACACACACGAAGAAGCCTGCATCGTGGGCACGTGCCTGCACGGACTCAGCGGCGACCTCGCGCTGGACAATGAATCGCAGGAAAGCCTCCTCGCGAGTGACATTGCAGCTAATTTAGGAAATGCCTTTCGTTATTTGAAAAAGACCGCTCACACGGAAACAGTATGAAATCATTAGTTACAGCTTTTGCCTGCTTACTTATTGGCAGCACCCTAGATGCCCAACTGACCACGACTCCATTCAAGGAGGCAACCCTTCCTTTGGAAGGATGTACCTATGTTCTTCCAAAAACCGTATTGACAGCAACGGTTACCTATAAACAGCAGGTGCAGACACCCGGTCCCTATGCCCAATATGCGGAACGTTTTCTGGGCTTAACTACGGTTATTCAAAACGAACAAACCACCCACGAGTTGGTTAGCGTGACACTGACCTCTACAGCCGTTCCTGATGAGACGGCTTGGTTTCATGTAAAATTAGCCGACAGCAAACACCCCATGGTTGTCAACCTGTCTCCTGAAGGCTTTCTGCTTGGATGCAACGTACCCATTACGGCCTTACCATCGAATAATGAGCACCCGGTTTCAGCGCTCAACCAAACCAACGAGGGATCGACTCAAACCCGGCCAGAATCAGTGCTTACGCGCGACATGCAACAGGCCACATCTACAGCAAAGTTGGCCGAGCTGGCTGCGGCTCAGATTTTTACCATCCGGGAATCCCGCATGAGCCTCCTTCAACAAGAGACGGATCACACGCCGGCCGATGGAAGAGCCTTTGCTTTAGTGCTGGAAGAGTTGAACCGCATGGAAACGTATTACATGGAATTGTTCTCCGGTAAAAAGACGAGTAGTACCTTGGTCAAACAGATCGAGTTCGAACCCAAACAGGAAGAAGAAGTCGTTTTATTTCGCTTCAATCAACAAAACGGCATGGTGGACAAAAACGACCTGAGCGGAAGCCCCGTTTCAATCAAATTGACGAAAATGCCCATTCCGGATAGGAGCATCTTGAAAAATCGCGTGGAGAAAAAACCGACATTATCGGGCATTTATTACAGGATTCCATGTCCGACAGTAATCACGGTTTTTGACGCCCATCAAACGTATGCCCAGACAACGCTTTCCATTCCTCAATTTGGAAGCATCAACAGCTTGCCGGTTGACATGACCCGTACGTTTCGCTTATGCCCGCTCACAGGCTCCCTGCTTGAAGCCGGCCGCTGAACGTTTCAGAATTGAAAACCCTTGCCGTTCCAGGTCAGGGTCAATGAATCGGTGTAAAAACCTTCGAACGGTGCAAGCAGGTCATGGGGTACAACTTCGCTGAAGGAAGCCCGAATGTGAATGTGGGGAGTCACTGGGTCTACATCCATTCGCACGAAAAAACGCTGGCACAGTTGATCAAACCGATGAACCTGTTCTGCATTCAGACGGGTCGTGTCTAAAAAATATCGGGGATAAAGAACCGGCATAAAAACGCCCACCATCGGTTTCCAGTTTTTGGTATAGATACGCGCTCTGCTGTCGGGCAAAGGCCCTGTTGCCGTATTAATCAACAGGACCACTGTACTGTCTGCCATGGGCAACAGTTTAACCTGAAGGGTGGACACCGATGAAGTCTTCAACAGCAAATAATCCTCCGAAAAGGCCGAAAGTACCACTTTACTATCAAACACGGATAGCACGGCTGCAGTCTGTTTGTTTTCGTAAAAATCCACCAAATCCCGACGGGCTGCCAGGTTCAGTATAGGCAACACTTCGGTCGGCATTTTAAAAAAGACCTCCTTTAGGGTGACAGCCTGTGCCGCAAGGGTCAGGAACAGACATCCGACAAACACAAATCGCTTCATATCACAAACCATAGATTAACCCCTTTTTTACCTGGAACCCAGATACAGTAAAAACATGCCGATCAACACTCCAATAAGGATAATGCCCTTGATGCGGATGTTCTTCTCATGAAAAAACAAAGCCCCGGCCATAAATGAGACCACAATGCCCGACCGACGAATGACCGACACGACAGAAATCATGGAATCAGGAAGACTAAGCGCGTAAAAGTACAGAAAATCCGATAAACACAAAAAGAAAGCAATGCCCACAATGGACCATCTGAATTCAAAGCGCGCCTCTTCGTGCCGTTTGGGGTACCAAAAAATCAGTAAGACAGGCAGCATCATGCCAATCTGATAGATGGTGTACCACACCTGAACAGCCATGCGGTCGAAATGCTTCATCAAATATTTGTCGTACAAACCGCTGACCGCACCTGTAATCACCGCCACAAATAAAAACCAGACCCAGCGGTTGGATAAAAACGAGACACCTTCTTTTTTCCCCGCCAGCGAGTACAGAAAAAAACAGGCCAACGCGACCAAAATGCCGGCCCATTGGTACCCATTCAGCCGCTCATTGAAAACCAGCAGCGCCCCCATCAACACCACCGATGGTTGTAAGGCCTTAATCGGTCCGACAAGGGTTACGGGCAAGTGCTTGATGGCTACATAGGCCGTTCCCCAGGAAATCAGCACAATCAACGACTTGAGCAAAATAAAACCGTGTGTTTCCAGGCTGACAGGGGCCACGTACAATAGGGTACCCTGTAACGTATGGGGAGCAAAGGTGGAAAGCAGCAAGACTGGAAGGAAAAACAAGGAACACAGTACCGTATTCATAAACAAGACAGGCAGTACGGCATTGTCCCTCAGCCCCAGCTTTTTGTTCACATCATACAATCCCAAAAAAACAGCAGATGCAAGCGCGAGAATCAACCACATACACTCTTATTTGATAATTAATCGATAAAAATGGCGTCAGGATAGGTCACATCAACCAAAAAAAGTCCCTTGGCTTCCATCGATGTACCTGCAGCGCACCTGTCCTTTTGTTCAATGACGCGTCTGAAACCCGCAACATCCAACTTACCCCGTCCTACCTCCAGTAAGGTACCAACAACAGCCCTGACCATATTGCGCAAGAAACGATCGGCTTGAATGACAAACACCAACTGGTTTCCCCTCCATTCCCATTCGGCTTTCATAATCCTGCAGATGTTGGTTTTGACATCGGTATGCAGCTTGCTGAAACTGGTGAAATCATCGTATTCAAACAACACGGCGGCTGCTTGATTCATGGCGACTACATCAAGATTGCCGTAAAAGGGAGCAATAAAATCACGATGGAAGGGATCTTTGACCGCGCTCATACGGTATTCATACGTACGTGACAACGCATCAAAACGGGCGTTGGCATCCGGTCGCACCTTTCGGACAGAAAAAACGGCAATATCGCGTGGCATCATGTAATTGATTTTGTAGGCTAGCACCTTCAAATCACCCATTTCTTTTTCCGTATCGAAATGTGCGTACATACACGACGCATGCACCCCGGAATCTGTCCGTCCTGCACCCGTCAGGTGAAAATCCGATTCAAACAGCTGCTTTAAAACGGTGGTCATTTTTTCCTGCACGGACATTCCGTTCGGTTGGATCTGCCAACCGTGATAATTCGTTCCGTCGTAGGAAAAGCGGATAAAAAAGCGTTGCAGCATGAAGGGTTAATAATTGGGTACAAAGATAGGCATTAATCCGTCGTTTTTTGCTACTTTTGTGGCATTGACAAAGTCCCCGATATGAACGAGCGCATCTTGATGATTGAGCAGGCGGACCCTGTTTTATTCAACGGCGTGAACAACGCAAACATCCAGTTAATCAAAGCGTTGTACCCAAAGCTCAAACTAGTCGCCAGGGGAAACGTCATCAAGGCATTGGGCGAACCATCCGAGTTGGACGGCTTCGAAGAGGCCATCAAGACACTTGAAGCCTACTGTCTCGATCACAATACCCTTAACGAAGAAATCATCCTCGATATTGTGAAAGGGAAGGCCCCGCTTGAGGTCCGCATGGACAACCTGATCCTTCATGGAATGAATGGTAAAGCCATACTGGCTAAGACCAAAAACCAACAACGGTTGGTCAAAGCCTACGACGAAAACGACCTGATTTTTGCTATTGGCCCTGCCGGTTCGGGAAAGACGTACACCGCCATCGCGCTGGCCGTAAGGGCATTGAAAAACAGGGAGGTCAAGAAGATTATCTTGTGCCGACCGGCCGTGGAATCTGGGGAAAAACTGGGTTTCTTACCCGGTGACATCAAAGAAAAAATCGACCCTTACCTGCAACCCTTGTACGATGCGTTGGAAGATATGATTCCCTCGGCAAAGCTCAAGGATTACATGGAAAACAAGATCATTCAAATAGCCCCGTTGGCATTTATGAGGGGTCGAACGTTGAGCGACGCCGTTATCATCCTCGATGAAGCGCAAAACACGACGACCCAACAGATCAAGATGTTCCTTACCCGGTTGGGAATGAATGCCAAGATGATCATCACGGGCGATGTTACCCAGATTGATCTTCCCTACAGTATGCCTTCAGGGGTGATTCAAGCCATGCACATCCTTGGACACATCAAGGGCATTGCCATTATCGAATTCGACAAAGGGGATATCGTCCGCCACAAACTGGTACAACGCATCGTCGAAGCATACGAAACAGACAGCGAGAACAAAAAGAAAAAAGAAGATAAAACTATAAAACTATGAGCCAAGCACTTACAAGAACAGATTTCCAGTTTCCTGGACAGCAGTCCGTGTATCACGGCAAAGTACGTGATGTTTACACCATCAACGACGACCTGTTGGTCATGGTTGTAACCGACCGCATTTCCGCCTTCGACGTTATTTTGCCTGAAGGAATTCCCTACAAAGGACAGGTGTTGAACCAGATAGCCGCCACGTTCTTGGATGCCACCAGTGACATTATCAAAAACTGGAAGCTGGCGACCCCAGACCCCATGGTGACAGTGGGCATCCGATGCGAACCATTTGAAGTGGAGATGGTTATCCGCGGTTACCTGACAGGACATGCATGGAGAGAGTACAAAGCCGGAAAGCGCGTATTGTGCGGGGTTGCATTGCCCGAAGGCATGAAGGAGAACCAACCGTTCAAAACCCCCATCATCACCCCAACCACCAAGGCCAAGGAAGGTCACGACGAGGATATTTCCAAGGAAGAAATCATCGCTCAAGGTATCGTGAGCCAGGAGGATTACGAAAAGCTGGAAGCCTACACGCAGGCTATCTTCGCCAGAGGGACCGAGATTGCCGCTTCCCAAGGACTTATCCTCGTAGACACCAAATACGAGTTTGGTAAAAAAGACGGAGAGATCATCCTCATGGACGAGATTCATACCCCGGACTCCTCGCGCTACTTCTATTTGGAAGGTTACGATGAAACATTCGCCAAAGGCGAAGAGCCGAAACAGTTGTCCAAGGAGTTTGTCCGCCAATGGCTCATTGAAAACGGGTTCCAGGGCAAGGACGGCCAACAAGTACCGTTTATGAGCCCCGAATACTGCATGAGCGTATCTGAACGGTACATCGAACTCTATGAAAACATTGTGGGCGAGTCCTTTATCAAGGCCGACCTGACTAATTTGGCCAAACGCATTGAAGCGAACGTGACGGCCTACCTGAATAAGTAAACATGAGCAACCAACGATACTTGTCGCGCGGTGTGTCCGCATCTAAGGAAGACGTCCACAACGCCATCAAGAATATTGACAAAGGATTGTTTCCCAAGGCATTCTGCAAAATCATCCCCGACCTGTTGGGCGGTGATTCCGACTACTGCAACATCATGCACGCCGACGGAGCCGGTACCAAATCATCCTTAGCCTACCTGTACTGGAAGGAAACAGGTGATGTATCGGTGTGGAAAGGCATTGCCCAGGACGCCCTGATCATGAACATCGACGATTTGTTGTGCGTGGGTGCCGTTGACAACATATTGGTGTCTTCCACCATTGGCCGTAACAAGTTGCTGATACCCGGCGAAGTGGTTTCCGCCATCATCCAGGGCACCGACGACCTGCTGGCCGAACTGCGCGCCATGGGAATCGGCGTGTACGGAACCGGCGGTGAGACGGCCGATGTGGGCGACTTGGTACGAACCATTATTGTAGATAGTACAGTAACCTGCCGCATGAGACGCGACCAGGTCATCGACAACGCCAACATTCAACCCGGCGACGTCATTGTCGGTCTGGCATCATTCGGACAAGCCACCTATGAAACGTCCTACAATGGCGGCATGGGCAGCAACGGACTAACTTCAGCCAGACACGACGTGTTCGCGCATTATCTGGCGGAGAAATACCCGGAAAGTTTCGACGCGGCCGTTCCTGCTGACTTGATTTACGCCGGCGGAAAAAAACTGACCGACCCGGTAGAAGACAGCCCCCTTAACGCCGGGCTGCTGGTCTTGTCTCCTACCAGAACCTACGCTCCTTTCGTGAAGCAACTGCTGGAAGCCATGCGGGCCGACATTCACGGCATGGTGCATTGTTCAGGCGGTGCACAAACAAAAATCCTTCACTTCGTGGACAACGTGCATGTGATCAAGGACCATCTCTTCCCCTCCCCGCCGCTGTTTACTCTTATCCAACACGAATCGGGTACCGACTGGAAAGAAATGTACCAGGTGTTCAATATGGGCCACCGGTTGGAGGTGTACCTGGATCCGCAAAAAGCCCAAGCCGTGATGGACATCGCCGGTCACTTCGGCATCGAAGCTCGCATCGTTGGACGCGTTGAAGCGTCAAACCACAAGCAACTCACCATCGAAAGTTCCTACGGCACTTTCCTGTATAATTGAACCATGGCGGATACACGGTTTCTGACAAAATTGGATGGGGTGCTACACCGCTTCGACGAAGTGGCCTTGTTGATCACCGATCCTGAGGTGGTTACCGACATGAAGCGGTACGTGAAGCTCAATAAGGAATACCGCGAACTGGAACGGATAGCCGCCGCCAAACGCATCTACGAGGGCTTGTTGAGAAACATCGATGAAGCGAAGGAACTGCTGGCCAGCGAATCGGATGCTGACATTCGTGAAATGGCTAGGCAGGAATTGGATGAAAGCCAAACCAAACTTCCCGAACAGGAGGAAGCCATCAAATTGTTGCTCATACCCACCGATCCGGAAGACGCCAAAAACGCTATCGTGGAAATCAGGGGTGGTACCGGTGGAGATGAAGCCGCCATTTTCGCAGGTGACTTGTTCCGCATGTATGTCCGCTACTGTGAAAACAAGGGCTGGCGCGTCGAAGTTACCTCCACAAGTGAAGGCACCTCCGGAGGCTACAAGGAAATCATCTTCACCGTTACGGGCGAAGGCGTCTACGGCACTCTCAAGTACGAATCCGGGGTACACCGTGTACAACGTGTCCCCGCCACGGAAACCCAGGGACGCGTGCATACATCGGCTGCCACAGTGGCCGTGTTGCCGGAAGCCGAAGAATTCGACATCGACCTCAAGGACTCCGACATACGGGTGGACACGTTTTGCGCTTCCGGAAACGGCGGTCAATCTGTCAACACCACCTATTCAGCCATCCGCTTGGTGCATATACCCACCGGCATCACGGTGCAATGCCAGGATGAAAAGTCGCAGCTCAAGAACAAGGCAAAAGCCATGACCGAACTGCGCACCCGCATTTATAATATGGAGTACCAAAAGTACATCGACGGTGTCGCTGCTACACGTAAGACCATGGTATCCACCGGCGACCGTTCGGCTAAGATCCGCACTTACAACTACCCGCAGGGCAGGGTTACCGACCACCGCATCAACATGACACTCTACAACCTATCGTTTTTCATGAACGGGGATATTCAACAGGTCATTGACCAACTCATTATCGCCGAGAACGCCGAACGACTCAAGTCATCCATCTAACTCTTTTCGATACCTACTATGAACAAACAAGAACTCTACGCCAACATCCTGAAAAAAAGGTCCTTCCTGTGCGTGGGCTTGGACACTGATTTGGCAAAAATACCCCCTCATTTATTGGAGGAGGCCGACCCGCTCTTTTCGTTCAACAAAGCCATCATTGACGCAACCGCAAAACTATGTGTAGCCTATAAACCCAACCTGGCCTTTTACGAATGTTACGGGGTAAATGGCTGGATGGCTCTTGAAAAGACCGTTCGCTACATTCGCTCCAATTACCCCGACCAGTTCATCATCGCCGACGCGAAACGGGGCGACATTGGCAACACCTCCGCCATGTATGCCGCCAGTTTTTTCGAAGACCTGCCCTTCGACGCTGTAACCGTAGCCCCCTACATGGGCGAAGACAGCGTTTCCCCCTTCCTGACCTATCCGGACAAGTGGGTCATCTTGTTGGCGCTTACTTCCAACAAAGGTTCCGGCGATTTCCAACTCCTGAAGGACGCTTCCGGCGAACAACTCTACGAGAAAGTGCTGAAGACTTCTCAAAAATGGGCTTCTGACGACCAACTCATGTACGTGGTCGGAGCCACCCAGGGCGAACGGTTCGCCGAAGTCAGGAAGTTGGTGCCCGATCATTTCCTGCTTGTGCCCGGTGTCGGTGCCCAGGGGGGCAGCTTGGCCGATGTGGTGAAATACGGCATGAACAGCACTTGCGGCCTGCTGGTTAATTCATCGCGACAAATCCTGTACGCGGACAACGGCCTCCACTTCGCCGAAAAAGCGGGTGCAGAAGCCTTTATGGTTCAACAAGAAATGTCCGGTTACCTACCTGACTGAGACAAAGCAACCAATGGAATCGATCATGGAAAAACGAAAAATCATCAATGACCCTGTGTTTGGCTTTATCAATTTGCCAACGGGGTTCTTGTACGATGTATTTGAACATCGTTTCCTGCATCGATTAACCCGCATCAAACAACTGGGCATATCCTCATTCGTTTACCCCGGTGCGCAACATACGCGCTTCATGCATACGACGGGCGCCATGTACCTGATGATGGAAGCCGTGCAACACCTGAGAAATAAAGGGCACGACATTACCCACGAAGAAGCCGATGCCGTTGTGGCCGCCATCCTGTTGCACGATGTGGGGCACGGCCCCTTTTCCCATGCGCTGGAGCACGTGTTGGTTGACGGCGTTTCGCACGAAACCATTTCGTTGCTGCTTATGCAGCGCATGAACCGGGAGATGGGTGGAAAATTGGACAGGGCTATCCAACTATTCAAGGACGAATACCCCAAACGCTTCCTGCACCAGCTCGTTTCCGGCAACCTTGACATGGACCGGTTGGACTACCTGCGCAGGGACAGCTTTTTCACGGGCGTCAGCGAAGGTAACATCGGTTCCGCTCGACTCATCAAAATGCTCAACGTGGTGGACGACCGACTGGTTGTTGAGGCCAAGGGTATCTACTCCATTGAAAATTACCTGATTTCCCGCAATCTGATGTACTGGCAGGTATACTTGCACAAGACCTCGTTGGCTGCAGAGAAGATGCTGGAAAACGTCATCAGGAGGGCCAGGATGCTCCTTATTGAAGGAAAATCAGTACCAGCATCGGAGGCTCTCACCCATTTTTTGACCGGGAAACAACGTCCGGGTATCATGGATGAGTCTTCACTCGACCATTTCATCGAACTGGACGATACCGACATTTGGTCGGCCATCAAGGCATGGCAACATCACGAGGATAGAATCCTATCGTTGTTGTGCCGCTGCCTGATTGAACGCAACTTGTTCAAGATGGAACTATCCAAGGATCCTCCCTCTCCGTTGGCCATCGAACGCGATAAGAAACTACTGGCCGATGTTTATCACATTGGTTTGGAGGAAGCCGGTTTCTTACTCTCATCGAGTACCGTGAGTACCAATATTTACAGCGCAGACGAAGACAGCATTGACATCCTCTATAACGATGGTACGATTCGTCCCATCACTGCAGCCTCGGATATGCTCAATTTGGAACTTCTCTCAAAGGAAGTGTGTAAGTGGGCGTACTGTCGAATGCGGATAAAATAATAGGATTTGAGTGTTCAATAGTGGTATGAATACCGATATTTTTGTATTTTTGCCCAAATTTTCTGTAATGACCTATACAGCCCGACAGATTGCTGACTTCTTGCAAGGAACCGTAGAAGGGGATGATTCAGTAATCATTTTCAACGTTTCTAAAATTGAAGAGGGAACTCCCGGAACATTAACCTTCCTGGCCAATCCCAAATATACGCCCTACATCTACGAGACAAAGGCAAGTGTGGTGTTGGTCAACAACGACTTCATTCCCGAACAACCCATAAGCGCCACGCTTATCCGGGTAGAAAATGCATACGCCTGCTTGGCAAAGTTGCTGGAGTTGGTTTCAACTGCCAGGAAAACAAAAACAGGTATTGACACGCGCACTTCCATTGACTCAACTGCCACTATTGGAGAGAATGCCTATGTTGGTTGCTTTAGTGTAATCGGCGAAGGAACCGTTATTGGTGACAATGCGCAGATTCACCCCCAGGTGTATATCGGCGAACGGGTTTCCATCGGAAACGACTGCGTCCTTTATCCCGGTGTCAAGATTATGGATGACTGTGTCATTGGAAACGGTTGCATCTTTCAATCGGGTGCCGTGATTGGAGGAGACGGGTTCGGGTTTGCGCCTCAAACGGAAGGGAACTATACAAAGATTGCACAAATCGGCAACGTCATCATCGAAGATAACGTTGAAATTGGCGCCAATACCACAATAGATAGGGCCACCATGGGCTCCACCATCATTCATAGGGGAGTTAAACTGGACAACTTGATTCAGGTGGCACACAATGTCGAAATTGGAGAAAATACCGTCGTAGCTGCGCAGACAGGCTTTGCCGGTTCCACCAAGGTAGGCAGAAACTGCATGTTTGGTGGTCAGGTTGGCTTTGCCGGCCACATCAAGATTGCAGATGGCGTCCATATTGGTGCCCAAAGTGGCATATCCAACAGCATCACTGATGCTTCAACACCATATTTGGGTTATCCGGCCATCCAGGCCAGACAATTTGCACGGTCTTTTGCCGTTTATAAGAAACTACCCGAATTAAACCTCGAGGTTTTCGCGTTACGAAAAGAGGTTATTAAACTCAACGACTTGATAAAAAAGTAGTTACATGCTAAACCAACGAACGTTAAAAACCGACTTCAGTATATCTGGAAAGGGATTGCATACGGGCCTTCACATTACGGCTCGTTTTTTTCCTGCTCCACCCAACACAGGCTATATATTTGTACGCACTGACCTTCCTGAAAAACCTGAAATTGAGGCACTGGCTGAAAATGTTCACCAGACTGAAAGGGGCACAGTTCTTGACAAAGGCGGCATACAAGTAAGCACCATCGAACACGCAATGGCCTCCCTGTGGGCTTCAGAAATTGATAACTGCCGGATTGAAATTGACGGGCCGGAAATGCCCATTTTAGACGGAAGCGCCATTTTATTTATCAATGCCATCCAACAGGCAGGAACAGTGGCTCAGGAATACGACAAGCAATACTATGTGGTGAAAAACCGCATTGAGGTGAAAGATCCGGAAACAGGTTCTTCTCTCATCATCCTTCCCTACAATGGATTCAGCATAACGACATTGATCAGTTATTCTTCCTGCATCCTGAACAACCAATTCGCTCGACTCAACAACTTGGCTGAATTTGCCGAAGAGGTTTCTGATAGCAGAACGTTTGTCTTTGTTCGGGAAGTGGAACTTTTGCTCAAACACAACCTCATCAAGGGTGGCGACCTGGACAACGCATTGGTCATTTACGACCAGGAGTTGTCACAGGACAAATTAGATACGCTAGCCGACACGATGAACATCCCACACAAGTTGGTGAACCAGCTCGGGTACATCAACAACAAACCCCTCAAGTACGACAACGAACCGGCCCGCCATAAGTTGATGGATTTGGTCGGTGATCTGGCCTTGATCGGGAAACCCTTAAAAGGACACATTATTGCTACCCGTCCCGGCCACAAGATCAACAATCAACTGGCCAGACTTATTCGTAAAGAAATTAAGAAACAAGACATTCAAGCACCGGTGAATAACCCGGATGTGCCACCCATACTGGATAACATTCGTATCAAACAGCTCCTGCCCCATCGTTGGCCATTCCAATTGGTGGACAAAGTCATCGAGCTGAGCGAACGCCATGTGGTAGGTATCAAAAACGTAACCGGCAACGAGCAATTTTTTATCGGACACTTTCCCCAAGAGCCTGTCATGCCGGGTGTATTAATCGTTGAAGCCATGGCACAGACAGGCGGATTACTCATTCTTAACTCGTTACCCGATCCGGAAAAATATTCTACGTACTTCTTGAAAATTGACGGTGTCAAATTCCGTCATAAGGTCGTACCCGGTGATACCCTGATTTTCAGACTTGACTTGATGGACAAGATCCGTAGGGGCATTGTCAGTATGAAAGGGTATGCTTTCGTAGGTGATAAGATTGTCTCCGAAGCCGAATTTATGGCCCAGGTTGTAAAAAATAAATAATTTGTGCATCTTTATCCTATGAGACAACCATTAGCTTACGTTCACCCCGATGCCAAGATAGCCCCCAACGTCGTCATCGAACCATTTGTTTCCATCGACAAAAATGTGGTCATTGGAGAAGGTACACGCATCGGTTCAAACGTGACCATATTGGAAGGCACACGCATCGGAAAAAATTGTGTCATCTTCCCGGGAGCCGTTCTCGGCGCCACGCCTCAGGACTTGAAATTTGGCGGTGAGGATACCACTGTCGAGATAGGTGATAATACCATCATCCGTGAATTTGTCACCATCCACCGGGGAACAGCCTCGAAGGGAAAGACCGTGGTTGGCAACAATTGCCTCATTATGGCCTATTGTCACGTCGCGCATGACTGTGTCGTGGGAAACAACGTCATTATGTCCAACTGCGTGCAGTTGGCCGGCGAGGTGGTAGTAGATGATTTTGCGATCATCGGTGGAGGCACCTTGGTTCACCAGTTCTCGCGCATCGGTTCACACACGATGATTCAGGGGGGATCTAAAATAAACAAAGACGTACCGCCTTATATTAAGGCTGCCAGAGAGCCCATCGCCTACTGCGGAATCAACTCCATCGGCCTGCGTCGCCGTGATTTTTCCAACGACCAGATCAAAGATATTCAAGAAATATATCGTTACCTTTACCAATCGGGATTGAACAACAGCGACGCCGTCGAACGCATTGAGGCTGAATTACCTGCCACCAAGGAGCGCGATGAGATCATCCTGTTTGTGAAAAATTCCCCCAGAGGCATCATTAAAGGTTATTTCTAACGATAAAAAAGTAGTTACAATGGTCTATAAATTTCGAATTCTGTCCGACGAGGTGGACACATTCGTGCGCGAGATTGCCATCGATTCAGAAGCCACCTTCCTTGATTTACACAAGGCCATCCTGGAGAGTGTTGATTACACACCCGATCAGATGAGTTCATTTTTCATTTGCAACGATGATTGGGAAAAGGAGACGGAAGTCACCCTCATCGAAATGGACAGCAGCCCGGAAGTGGACAGCTGGATTATGGATGTTACCAAGCTTAGCGAACTGATTGAGGACGAAGGCCAAAAGCTCTTGTTTGTGTTTGATTACCTAACCGAGCGGTCTTTTTTCATGGAGCTTTTCCAGCTGATTCCGAACAAAACAGTGGCCAGTCCCAAGTGTTTGCTGGCTGAAGGCGATGCCCCCGCCCAGACCACCAACTTCGAAGAATTGACAACGGATAATTCGATTAAATTGAACCTGGATGAAGATTTCTACGGCGACCAGGATTTCGACATGGATGAACTGGATGCCGATGGTTTCTCCGGGTTGGGCGATATAGAGGAACCTTCCACAGAATCGGAATTTTAATCGTTCCAGGGTGAAGACCTTGGTGGTTCTCACCGGGCCAACCGGCATTGGAAAGACAGCATTAAGCCTTGAATTGGCCGAATGGCTACACTCCCCCATCTTGTCCTGCGATTCCCGCCAAATTTACCGTGAAATGCGCATTGGCACCGCCGCTCCAACAGCAGCGGAACTGTCACGGGTCACCCATTATTTCATTGGATCCATCAACATGCACGATCGTTACAGTGCAGCCCGCTTCGAGGTAGACGTGCTATCTCTATTGAACGAGTTGTTCAGCACCCACGATACCGTGTTAATGACGGGCGGCTCCATGATGTACATCGATGCTGTCTGCAACGGCATTGACGACATGCCGGATGTGGACCCGATTCTTCGTACGGAACTTCAGGCACGCCTTAAGGAAGAAGGATTGGATGCCCTGCTGGCCGAACTGTCAACGCTGGATCCCGTTTACTACGCACGGGTTGATAAAAGCAACCCCAAACGGGTGCTTCACGGCCTTGAAATCTGCCTGATGACCGGCAAACCGTTTTCCTCCTTTCACCTGCACACGCCCAAGCAACGCCCGTTCAACATCATCAAAATCTGCCTGAATATGGATCGCACCTTGTTGTACGAGCGCATTGACAAACGTGTTTTGCAGATGGTCAACAATGGTTTAGTGGAAGAGGCACGTTTCTTATATCCTTTCAAACACCTGAATGCGCTGAATACGGTTGGCTACAAAGAACTGTTCGATTACTTTGACGGGCAAGGCACACTCGACGAGGCGGTCACAAAAATCCAGTTCAACACCCACAAATACGCCCGAAAACAACTAACCTGGTTCCGCCGCGACCCTGCCTACCACTGGTTCGCCCCCGATGACTTCGACGCCATCAAGGCCCTGATCGAACAAGCCCGCGTTTAAATACCCCCTTGTTTTTTCCGTAACATGACCCAGTTTCCGTTCCGCCGGGAGGGGGGGGTAGTGTAAGAATCTACTAATCAGAGCAGGGTCTGATGACGGAAGACTTTTAACTCCTGCAAGAAATTCTCTTCAACCCCTACGCCCCCCGAACAAACCTAAAAATTATGGGCAAACTTGGCACCCACTTAACCATTGGTATGTTGATATAGGCAAATCTGCCAATATAAACAGATAGTACCATTGCATTAATTTTTACAATCAAAAGTGGTTTTTAGTCGAGTCATTAATTTAACCAAAATGAAGCATTTTTGATTTATTCAATTATCTTATAAATCGTTACAAAATTACTATTCATCTTTAACAAATAATATTTACTCTTTTTTTGATCGTAATATATTTTCATGTGTGGATTACCTGACTCCAATTCCAATTGTTCGCCGGAAGGAGGTACAACATTCTGAAAAATTTGGTATTTATCTATCATGCTGGAAAAATCTGAGTTCATAACAAATACTGAGTCTCTCTTGTAATAATCAAACCACAATGATTTGTTGGCTCCGCAACATGCAAAGTAATAATATCTACTTGTATCATTCGCCATCTCAAATATTCTTGGTGTAGTAATGTCATATTCATTGATTGTGTTGTTCGAGTAACTATATTTTATCAGTCGTTCACCTTCAGAATAGAATAATTGCTGACCGTCGTTAGCAAAACTATAAGAAGCAAAAATTCCGTTAATAACTTTATTAGCCAATATATTCCCTGTATTATAATCATAAACAAGCAACTGATTACTAGTTGCTGCCATTATTTCAGTTTTGTTCCTTATCCAGAAATAGGAGGTATTGACAAGTAATGGTAATGCAATTTGTCTTACCAATTGACCACTTTTTTTATAGATTTTAATCACTTTATCATCCTGAATAATTACATGTATGTCGTTCACATAAATCCTCATAGCTCTACCAAACGACATCTGTGTCAAAAAATTATAGATTCTTGCACCGTTTGGTGTCGACATTACAACACTATGACGATCACCAGAAATAAAATAACAAGTATCATTATAAAACGCTGCATCCCTTACATAACCGGTAATTGATGATGATTGATCTAGGATTCCGACCAACTCAATATTCGCTGCATTTATCGATGTAACTGCAAAAAAAGAAATTATAAAATAAATTATTTTTTGCATGGCATATTAATTATTTAGTCGTCCAATTCCTACAATTGGTTGATGCCAACCTCGATTTTCACCACTCTTTCGGTGTAGTACAGTAGCTTTATTTGCAAATATATGTATTTTAATATTTCATCTACATTTCTCTTTAACTATTTTTACTTGTTTTGCAAATTACACAAATGTTACTTATATGTAACATATTTAAAGCCGTTCGAAAGATAATAGGTTGACAGCGCTTAATTTGCGGTGGCAGTAACCTTAATCGAAGTGAAAGCGGAGTGAAGGAAGGGAAGTTGGGTGTTGGTTGCAGGGAATGGAATTGGGATGGGCAGGTTCGGCGTAGTTGCGCTAAGGCGCGTTAAGAAAACCGAGCAGTGAAGGCGTTAAAAAACCTCATCTTCCGAGGAAGGAACGCGAGTGACCGACGCTTTGAGGTTTTAGCCGTAAGCGTGAAGGTTTTTAGTGCCTCGAGTCGGAGCCGAATCTGCCCATCCCGGCGGAATGGACGCAAGCAATCCCCAAATTCCCGTACTGAGGGGAGCGCTACTGGAGCAATATATAAGAATAGATTACATATCCTCCAACGACAATTAAACAGCCTCTTGGCTCCCAGCATGAACCAATGGCACGGTTTGACTGCCTTCCTTTGCCAATTCGCTAATTCGGTTATAAAACTTCATAGTCGTACGTTCTGTTACCACCGTAACTGTTACGGCGGTAACAATGATTAAAATTAAACGACTAAACAAATTTTTTACTATCAACGCTTCACGTACTTTTTGCCGTTTTGGATGTAAATGCCTGCTGGGAGTGGTCCAAAGTCTTTTCCTAATTGGCGACCATTCAGATCGTAAATGATGGATGGCGACAGTTTGTTTGAATTGTCCAAGATGCGATAAATCCCTGTTGGGTCTTGTGGCGCTCCCAGACCACGTGCGAAACCGGCGTAGGTATGCTTGCGGTACCAGCCAAGTGTCCACAGACCTACAGGCGTGTCAGCACGCCATCCGCTGTTCGTCGGCGAATCAGTCGCACACCACTGGCAGATGCTCCACTGTTGGCTAGCTGGAATAATCTCCAGGTATTTCTTCACGATCCATTCGTAAAGAGCTGCCATGTGCTGATGCATGTCTTCCGTCATATCGGCTGTTGCCACGTTGTTACCGCTGGCATCGACCATACCCATATCCAATTCACTGATACGGACCAGTTTGCCGGAAGCCGCCATGAGTCTGAAACTGTTCTCAATAGCATTCTTCTTGCTGGTCTGGGTAGCGTCATCCATATAGCACGATATGTGCATCTGTGAGCCGATGCCGTCTACCTTTGTTACACCGTCGGCTTCCCAACGTTCTATCCACTTAATGAGCGATTTCAGTTTGCCGTTACCGTCCCAATCACTTTCCAGATTGTAGTCATTCACAAACAACTTCAGTTTACCATCGTCACCACCTTTTGAAGCCATTGAATTGGCATATTGCAAACGAGCCAGCCGTACTGCCTGACGGGTATATTCCAGATCGCCCATGTAATCCTGCCAGAAGAAATTGCTGTCATCGCCGTTGTTATGCTGAAGGTCATACACCCCATCGCCGTTGGAATCGCCTCCCGAGATGGATTCATTGACCACGTCCCACGCCTTTACTTTACCGCCGCAGGCAGTCATTATACCACCTATCCATCGGTTCATGGCATAGACCAGCGTGTCATGTTTCACCTGAGCTGACAATGGAATGCTCTGAGGTAGTTGAACGTATAGGTAGTCTGTTTTGATGGTGGCGTTGGTAACAGAGGCATCGCCGTAGTGCTTCCATGCAAACGAGGAAACATCGGTTCCATCTAATGAACCGTTCATCACGCGTTCCACCCCATTTACCTTGAAACTGATGTTATCGAAATAATAGGCGTTGGCACCGGCATATTCGTTGAGGTTGAAAGCGATTGACTGTCCGGCATAAGCTAATGATCCTGTTTTGGTCACTGTCTTCCAATCTGTTGTGAAGTTGACATCTCCAATGGCCTGATAGTTTACGTAATTTCCCGGAGCGTTATGTATTTGAGTGGTAGCTTTGGCTGCATTGTCTGCACGCACTTCGGCCGAGAACTCATAGGTATCACCCACATTAAAACTGCCTGGCTTAATCCAGAACTGGTTATCCCATACATTCGCATTCTTTGCCGTGGCATTCATCACGATACAGCTACGGGTCGCTTTCTTACCTTGCACGGACTTTTCAAACTTGATATTCTTAATCCAGATGTCACCTACGAAGTCTCCGTGCTGGAACAGCAGAAAACTGTTATTGACCGTGCTGGTGTAGTTGATGACCACATCCTTCCAAGCTGTCGTGAAGGGTATTTCTGCAGTGGCTCCGCTGTTCCAGTCTCCCAGTTTGCTGTGGATAGTGCCCGCAGCCGACCCTTTGACGGTGAGGGTCATTTTGTAGGTCACACCTACCTCTGTCGGTATGTTGTCCATCACAATGTACTGAACATAATATGAGGTGAGCATCATGGTTGTATGCACCTGAAGACCGTCACTGACGAAAGAGGTGGTATAACCATTTTCTGTTTTGTCCGATGACCAACCGATGCTCTTATCTTGCGTAAAGTCCTTTGATTTCAGCAACGTCCATACGGTCGTGTCATTGTTTTGAATCGGTAGCGGGGGCAGGTCCTTGATCAAACTGTTCAGATAGCCGGTAGCCTGTTGGGAATGCCATGCCAGCGTATGTCCGTAAATATTCACACCGGCTGCTGATGCGGCATTGACAAAATTAGTAACGGTACTGAAATTCATGGACCCCGTGTTGCTCACACAACTTGCCATCTTCATTTCATTGCCTGTTACGGCCTCCGTGAAATAGCCATTAACTACCGCCTTAACTGTACTGTTGTTCAGGTAATCATTGGCAGCGATGGCAACTCCCAGCTTAAAGTTGGGGTACTTCACATAATTGATGTATTGCTTGAGTGGCAGATAGCTCTTCAGGTATCCGTAATTCGGTTCATCCTCCGGATCACCCGTTGTATAGTTCTGTGCACCAGCTATCAGTGTACCGCACGCAGCTAAAGCAAGTAAGAGTAATTTCAGTTTCATGGTGTTTCGAGTATTGTTCGGCCTAATTAATAGCACCCTTTGCGCAAATGAGCTCCTCCCTGTTTATCATTGGATTAGCACCCAAATATACAGAATTTATACCATACAAACAGTTTAGGCATGGATTTGTCTGTATGGGTAGCGCTCCTGGCGCAAGTAAGAATTTAAAGGAAAAGCGGTTAATCCAACATCACTTGATGCCGTAGAACGAACCCAGAATCTTGGAGAAAATTCCAATTGGAAGTATGCGTTTGAGAAACAGGCCAAGCTTCTGGGTGAATGAGGCAATGATGTACCGATTGCAAGGATGCTTGCTGGCAATCACCTTGACGAGTTTGCGTGCAAGTATTTCGGGATTCCAGCCATTGTTCTCATCGCTTTCGTAACTGGCTTGTGAAATCTTAAACTGAGCCTCATAGGGACCACCGGCCTTGACGACATTGGTACGATTGGCCGTGTTGCTGGTGTGAAAGTCGCCCGGATTGATTACAATCACCTTGATGTTAAACGCACTGACCTCCATGCGCAGAGCTTCGCTCAACCCTTCAATGGCAAACTTACTGGCTGAATAAAACGGTTGAAAAGGCAATCCCATCAAACCACCCAGAGAGCTGAAGTTGATGATGGTGCCGCTCCCCTGGTTGCGCATCTGAGGCAAGGCAGCCTGTAGCATATGAACAAGACCATTGACGTTAGTTTCCATCTGCCGGGTAAACAGCTCAACAGGAGCTTCCTCGATGGGACCCCCCAGGTGCATGCCGGCATTGTTTACCAACACGTCGATACGTCCCTCCTTGGCGATGACGGAATCAACAGCGGCCTTGATGGAAATCGGATCCATCAAGTCCATGATTAAGGTATGAACACGTTCATCCATTGAACAGGGCTTACGAACTGTTCCATACACGATATAACCTGCTGCTGCCAATTGTTCAGCGGCACATTTTCCAAAACCGGAAGATATCCCGGTGATTAAAATGACTTTTTTCATACGTTTCAGTTTATACGGGTGGACGCCCTATCTGTATAAAAAACAAAATGCCCCGAAAAGGGGGCACCTTGCTTTTGTTCTATTCGAATCAATTTTCTACAGCGACTGTCTGCCGATCAAGTATGTGAAGTTTCTTGGCAACAGCGGTCATCTTATCTATCGCTTCATCTGCTTGCTCAAACGTATGGGTAGCCATAAGCGAGAAACGAATGAGGCTGCAACCCGGAGGTACGGCCGGCGATATAACCGGATTCACAAACACACCTTGTTCAAGCAATTCGTGCGTCAAACGCAACGCTTTCATGTCATCGTAAACCAATAGTGGAATAATGGGCGTTTCTGAAACGCCTGTGTCAAATCCGTTTTCTTGGAAACGTTTCCTGGTATAATTGGACACATCCCACAGATGCTTCATGCGTTCCGGTTCACGTTCCATGATGTCGAGAGCGGCCAAGGCGGATGCGGCAGATGCCGGCGTCATACTGGCGCTGAAAATCAATGGGCGTGAATTGTGCTTGATGAATTCAATGACCTCGTAATCGGCGGCAATGTATCCGCCCAAAGAGGCCAGTGACTTGGAAAATGTGCCCATGATCAAATCGACTTTGTCGCTACAACCAAAGTGAGCAGCTGTACCCTCACCGTGCTTGCCCAATACACCCAACGAGTGAGCGTCGTCAACCATGATGGAGGCTTTGTATTTCTCAGCTAACTTGACAATTTCCGGCATCTTAGCAATGTCTCCTTCCATGGAGAAAATACCATCGACGACTATTAGGATATCATGCCCAGGCTCGCACAGCTTCAACTTCTTCTCCAGCGAATCCATGTCGTTGTGAGCAAACTTCATACACTTGGAAAAAGATACGCGGCTGCCTTCAATGATGGAGGCATGATCAAGTTCATCAAGAATCAGGTAATCGTTGCGGCCGCCCAAAACGGAAACGACGCCCAAGTTTACCTGAAAACCGGTACTGTAACATACTGCGGCTTCTTTACCTGTTAGTTTAGCCAACCGATCTTCCAATTGGGTGTGGATGTCAAGCGTTCCATTCAGGAAACGCGAACCGGCACAACCCGTACCGTACTTCTCGATTGCTTTGATAGCAGCTTCCTTGACTTCCGGATGATTTGTCAATCCCAAATAGCTGTTGGAACCAAACATCAACACATCCTTGCCATGTATTTTTACTACCGTGTGTTGATCGGATTCAATTTCTCTAAAATAAGGATACACGCCTGCCTTCACTAAGTCGGCAGCGACTGTATACGACTTGTACTTCTCTTTTAAACTCCCCATAAAATCAGATTTGTGTGTTTTGGTACAACCGTGAAACAAGTATCACAACTCTTCCTCTAAAATTCAGCCAAAGTTAGTCAGTAAATGGAAATAACAATCCATTTCACCCGTAAAAAAAACACAATACAGTGAAAAAAAAATCTAGTACCCGTTGCTTCAACTAGTTACATAATGACAAAATGGAGCCGATAAAAAGGTTTCCAGTTTAGAATAAAAGCAGTAAATTTGGGGGCATTTTTAAAAACCCAATTCAGACTCCTGAAATCTGAACTAGAAAATAACCTATTATTCTCAAACTATGGCAGATAGCAAAGAAAAGTTATTTTCGGAATTCCCCCCTGTGACCACCCAAAAATGGATGGAAAAGGTCGTTGCCGACCTAAAGGGTGCCGATTTCGAGAAAAAACTCGTGTGGAAAACCAATGAAGGTTTCCAAGTTAAACCCTTTTACCGCGCCGAAGACTTAGAAGGCATGACTTACGTCGATTCGCTGCCCGGCGAATTTCCGTATATACGCGGCACCAAAATTACGAACGACTGGCTTGTTCGTCAAGACATTGAGGTAACAGACCCCCAATTAGCCAATAAGAAGGCATTAATATTGGTGGAAAACGGCATCAATGCACTTGGATTCAAAATTTCCCGCAGCCTCATCACTGCTGAAAACCTCGACATTTTACTGAAAGGCATAAACCTGGAACGTGTGGAAATCAATTTCCGCAGTTGCAGTAGGGATGCCGCTTCCTTGGCCGGGCTGTTTGCCGATTACGTAAAGAAAACCAACGTGCATGCAGAAAAGGTGACGGGTTCGGTGAACTTTGACCCTTTCAAGCGGATGTTGACCAAAGGGTTCGACGCAGAATCCACCCTTTCAGCAGATATGAAGGTCGTTTTAAACGCAGCCGCCACCCTTCCCAACTTCAGGGTCTTGGGTGCAAACGCTTACCTATTCAACAACGCCGGTGCCTACTGCGCTCAGGAACTGGGTTTCGGACTGGCCTACGGCAACGCTTTTCTGGCGTTGGCACAAGAAGCCGGCATACCGATAAACCAGGTGGCTTCAAAAGTCGCCTTCAACTTCGGAGTCGGATCGAACTATTTCATGGAAATAGCCAAGTTCAGGGCTGGCCGTCTGTTGTGGGCTCAACTCGTTGCCGCCTACGGTGACGAAAAGGGCAAAGACGCAGCCAAGATGTATGTCCACGCCAGTACATCCGAATGGAACCAATGTGTGTACGATTCCTACGTCAACCTGCTCCGCAGCCAGACCGAAACCATGTCAGCTGCCCTCGCCGGTGTGGACTCCATCACGGTAACTCCGTTTGATGCTGCCTACCAGAAGGCTGATGATTTCTCCGAACGCATCGCACGCAACCAGCAACTGCTGCTGAAAGAAGAATCTCATTTCAACCGGGTGGTTGATGTTTCTGCCGGCTCCTATTATATGGAAAACCTCACAGCCTCCTTGGCTGAGGAAGCATGGAAAATCTTCCTCGCGGTTGAGGATAAAGGTGGTTTTATCGACGCTATCCGCGAAGGCTTTGTTCAACAAGTGGTGAATGCTTCGAGCGAAAAACGCCTGAACGCCGTCTCCAGCCGTCGAGAAATCCTGTTGGGTACCAACCAGTACCCCAACTTCAACGAAACCGCACTCGACAAGGTGGGTGACAAAACACCCAAACACGGAGGGAACAGTTCCACCTGCTGCTGCGCTGACAAAAAGGGCACGCTACCCGTGCTGACGTTCGCACACGGAAGCTCCCAATTCGACACACTTCGTTTGGCTACCGAACTATCAGGCAAACGCCCGAAAGTATTCATGCTGACCATCGGCTCACTGAGCATGCGCCTGGCACGTGCCCAATTCGCCTGCAACTTCTTTGGTTGTGCCGGGTTCGAGGTTATCGACAACCTGGGCTTCGAAACAGCCCAAGAAGGAGTACAAGAGGCTCGCAAAGTTGGAGCTGACGTCATCGTGATTTGCTCCAGCGACGAAGAATACGCCGCCTTGGCACCGCAAGTCTTTGAAGCCATCGGAAAAGGCAACGAAATCTTTGTGGTAGCCGGTGCTCCCGAATGCACCGAAGAACTGAAAGCTCAGGGCATCACGAACTTTATCAATGTCCGCTCCAATGTCCTGCAAACATTACAGGGCTTCAGTAAGCAGTTAGGAATCCTTTAAGCAGCAACACATGAAACCGAATTTTAAAAATATAGACATCAAGACAAGCGGCATTCCCTCTACAGACCCAAAGGCTTGGGAGAAGGAACAAGGCATTGAAAAAAACTGGAAAACGCCCGAATTGATCAATGTAAAGCCGGTATATACCAAAGCCGACCTGGAAGGCATGGAACACCTCGGCTTTGCTGCCGGTGTGGCACCTTTCCTGCGTGGCCCTTACAGTGTGATGTACACGCTCCGTCCTTGGACGATTCGTCAATACGCCGGATTTTCCACCGCCGAAGAATCAAACGCCTTTTACCGTCGGAACCTGGCTTCCGGTCAGAAAGGCCTTTCAGTCGCCTTCGACTTAGCCACACACCGCGGTTATGACGCCGACCACGAGCGCGTCATGGGCGATGTCGGCAAAGCCGGTGTTTCCATCTGTTCTGTAGAAGACATGAAAGTGTTGTTCGATGGAATTCCCTTGAATAAAATGTCCGTTTCCATGACCATGAACGGTGCCGTACTTCCCATTCTTGCCTTTTACATCAATGCCGGCCTCGAACAGGGTGCCAAGTTGGAAGAAATGGCCGGTACCATTCAAAATGACATTCTCAAGGAATTTATGGTGCGCAACACCTACATCTATCCGCCGGAATTCTCCATGAAGATCATCGCCGACATTTTTGAATACACGTCGAAGAACATGCCCAAGTTCAACTCCATCTCCATTTCCGGTTACCACATGCAGGAAGCCGGTGCCACAGCGGACATAGAGTTGGCTTATACCTTGGCTGACGGCCTCGAATACCTCCGTGCCGGGGTGAATGCCGGAATGGATATTGACGCCTTCGCTCCCCGCCTGTCGTTCTTTTGGGCCATCGGCATGAACCACTTCATGGAAATCGCCAAGATGCGCGCCGGCAGAATGCTGTGGGCAAAGATTGTGAAGCAGTTCAACCCCAAGAACCCCAAATCACTCGCCCTGAGAACCCACAGCCAAACATCCGGATGGTCATTGACCGAGCAGGATCCCTACAACAACATAGGTCGTACCTGCATCGAAGCCATGGGCGCCGCATTGGGACACACCCAATCGTTGCACACGAACGCACTGGACGAAGCCATCGCGTTACCCACCGACTTCTCGGCCCGCATCGCCCGCAATACCCAGATTTACATCCAGGAAGAAACCCAGATTTGCAAGGAAGTTGACCCATGGGCCGGTTCTTTTTATGTGGAATCACTAACCAAGGAACTGGCCGAGAAGGCATGGGCCCTGATTGAGGAAGTGGAAAGCCTGGGCGGCATGGCCAAAGCCATCGAGACCGGTATTCCCAAAATGCGTATTGAAGAAGCCGCTGCCCGCACACAAGCCCGCATCGACTCCGTTAACCAGATTATCGTGGGTGTGAATCGCTATCGCTTGGAAAAAGAAGCCCCCATCGACATTTTGGAAATTGACAACACGGCCGTACGCATACAACAGATTTCCCGCCTGAAGGAATTACGCGCCAACCGCGATGAGGCTGCCGTTCAACGGGCGCTCGAAGCCATTACCGAATGTGTGAAAACTAAAAAAGGCAACTTGCTCGAACTAGCGGTGGAGGCTTCTCGCCTGCGCGCCTCGTTGGGTGAGATCTCCTACGCCTGCGAACAGGTGGTAGGCCGTTATAAAGCAGTAATCAGAACCATATCAGGCGTGTACTCCTCAGAAACGAAGAACGACGCAGACTTTCAGAAAGCCTGCTCGCTGGTTGACCAATTTGCCAAAAAAGAAGGCCGTCAACCCCGCATCATGATTGCAAAGATGGGCCAGGACGGTCATGACCGCGGTGCCAAAGTGGTAGCTACCGGTTATGCCGACTGCGGTTTCGACGTTGACATGGGGCCGTTGTTCCAAACACCGGCCGAATCCGCCAAACAAGCCGTTGAAAATGACGTGAACGTACTGGGTGTTTCATCACTGGCAGCCGGTCACAAAACGTTGATACCCCAGGTTATCGAAGAACTGAAAAAACTCGGCCGCGAGGACATTGTTGTCATTGCCGGTGGTGTTATTCCAGCACAGGACTACGACTACCTGTACAAAGCAGGCGTATCGGGCGTCTTCGGCCCCGGCACGTCAGTGGCTAAGGCTGCCTGCACCATCATGGAAATTTTGTTGGAAGACTGATAACCATTTCTACATCAGCCGCTTTCTAACCCTACATTTTTTTACTATAATTCCCCGGGTGACCCGTTCATTCGGGGAGTTTTTTTACATTTATTATCCACTTTCTATTCACACCTATAGGAATAAAAATAACAATCGTTTACATTTGCAATAATATCGATTGACCAAGACCTTATATCGTTCACATTTAACCACATCAATCCTATGAAACGAACAAGATTAATCATGCCGTGTATTGTCGCATTGACGGGGGCGTTATCGTTCTCCTGCATTGACAACACGTACGATTTATCAAACATTTCCTCCAAAATGGAGCTATTCGGAAATTCCCTGGCATTACCCATCGGATCAACGACCGTTTACCTCGACAGCATTATTGGTGGTATGGACATTGACACTTCGACCCTTCGTGTCGAGGATGGCACGTATGTGTTCCGCTATTCAGGCTCCATGGATATGAGCGGTTTGACGGCCTCAATGAGCGATTTCAACCTACAAGCCATCTCTCCTCTTCAAGGAGACATCAACCTGTACACTGTCCCCGGGTCGCCCTCTTACCCCTTCAACCTTCCTGTCATGGATCAAAGTTACTCATCAACAGTATCCATGCAACTACCTACTTTCAGCACATCACTTATTGCTGTGGATAGCCTTACGCTGAAAAATACGGTCCTGCATATCGTGTTGGGGAATCAAGGTCTTAGCGGCCCCAGTATGAGCGGAAGCGTCAGCATCCGGTTTACGCCCCAAGGAAACACGGCCGATTACTACATCAACAACCAAAAAGTGACAAGTTGGGATGTCAACATGGGCGGAAGCAAAGACGTTGAGATAAGGAATCTGAGGCTCTCCCCAGGCTCCAACACCCTATCCATGAACGTAGTCACACGGATGAATGTAGCCCATGTTGGGGATGTAAAGGCTACACAATCTCAAACCAAACTAACGTACAACATGACTGTCAGCACCGTCGACTTTGATGTGGTCTACGGTAAGGTTACCTACAGCAAATCATCCAGCCCACTGGACCCCATCAGTTTCGATGCATTGGGTACGATACTGGGAGACAATGATGTATTGAGTTTCTACAACCCGAAAATCACGTTAACCACAACGGGCAACATCGGTGTTCCGATTGACTTCACGCTGAACGTGGGTACAGCCAGTTCAAAAACCGGAATCACCAGAAACCTAAACAACACCACCTTCCGTATGGAACCGGCTGCCAATGCACAGCAAATCAAGGTAAACACGTTTGTCATTGACCGGACAAACGGCACCGACAACTTGTTCAAAATCAATCCCGACCAGATAACGATGAACTACAGTTTCGCCACCGACCCGACAACGCTCAAAAACCATTTTATCGCTAAAAGCAGTCAATTGAGCATGGGTTACGCAATGGAGATTCCCTTGCAATTTGGCAGCGACCTGAGTCTGAATATGGGCACCACCTTGGATAGCCCGGTAGGTGACCTGTCGATACTTGACGAACAAGATGACCTGACACTTGGTCTAACGTTGAACGTCAAAAACCACATTCCGTTAACCATGAAATTGATTCTAACGGCGCTTGACGCAGACAGTGTTGCGTTGTTCACCACTGAATCGGATACAATTGTGGCGGCCCCGGTTAACACTGTAACGGGCAAATCAACGGGAACTACCACCACCAACACAGACCTGTCGCTGACAGCTGCGCAGATAGACCTGCTCAAGGATACCAAAAAATTCCGTGTGGGCTTCCGTATCACCGCCGAGAACCAGTCTTCTTTCGTGTCGGTTCAACCTACCGACTATATGGAGATTAAGGTGGGCGCACGCATGGAAAACGGCCTCATTCTCGACCCAAAAAAGAAGTCAAACAATGAAAATTAAGAGTCAATCCTTAACCAGCGCAATAATGAGAACCATAAAATCCTCTATATTTCTGGCCATCGTGGCCACGTGCACCGGATTGGCTCCGGTCGTATCTGCCCAGAAAGTAAATTCCATGTATTTTCTGGATCGTTCACCCATTCAGACCCGTATGAATCCTGCCATGGCTCCTAAAGCTTCGGGTTTTGGAGTCGGTGTCAGCAATGTAGCGTTCTACTTACAATCAGACCTAGCTTTCGACGATATCTTTTCAAAAGGAACAGACAACAAAACGCTGTTTCTCCTGAACCCCGGATTTGATAAAACTACGTTTGTCAACAACTTGAAGGACGAATCCTCTTTCAGATCAGGATTCAATATGGAACTTTTCACAATGGGTCTTCGCGTCAAGGACCTGTATTTCTCCTTCCACAGCAGCATGAACATGGACATGGGTCTTGGCATACCCAAAGACATGTTCAAACTTGTCCTGCTGGGTATGGATGCAAATTCACCAAGTACCACGTTCAACCTTACGGATTTCAACATGGAAACGATGGTATACAACAAAACGGGTGTGGGATTATCGGTTAAGCTTGGCAAGATGCTTTCCATCGGTGCCAACGTTGACTACCTCGCAGGGCTTGCTCACAGCAAAATGGGGTTTGACGAACTAACCGTTACCGCTTCCGAGACCCAATGGGACGTGACGTCAAAAGGCTATTTTCAATTAACCGGCCCCGATAATGTATCATTGGCCTATGATGAAGACAACTATTTAAGTGGTATTAAAACAGGAGGGATGGAATCTATCACTGCCAACATGAATTCAATACTGGATAAACTGGCAGGAACCGGCTATTCGGTTGATTTGGGACTAACGCTCAAGCCCTTGCCTTTCCTTACCCTGTCCGCTGCTGTTTCCGACTTGGGTTCTATTAAATGGAAAAAGGAAAACATCCAAAAGGCCTCCTCAAACGGCACCTTCACCTACGATGGTATGGATTTGTCCCTGAGCAATGATGAAGGTGATAATAACGAAGGAAACAACAGTCAAATTACCGACGAACTGACAAATCTGGTGCGCTTCTCTAAAGAAACGGTGACAGAGGGATACTCCACCCCCTTGACCACGAAGGTGAACATCGGCGCTGAAGCCGGCTTGTTGAACAACCACATCACGTTTGGTGTCTTGTCTCAAACAGGTTACACGCCAACGGGAAAATACAACGACTTTATGCTTTCGGCCAATCTTAAACCGGGCAGCCTCATCCAAACCGCGCTCACGTATTCGCTGTTGCACGGTGAAAAGAGTTCCTTTGGTGCAGCGGTGAACATGAAGCTGCTGTTCCTGAATGCCTTCCTTGCCGCCGACTACATCCCCATCAGGTACAGCAAAGATTATATTCCGCTGAGTAACTCATTCTACAACTTCCAATGTGGGGTCAACTTCATGTTCTGACCTGAAAACAGATTAAACAGATAAGAGGGTATTTCTAAGCGATTGGCTTTAGAAATACCCTCTTATTATGTCTTCACGAAATGCAGTTCGTCAACCAGCAATGATGGCTTTGATTTCAGCGGTCAACGCCTCGGCAGCGTCTCTAGTGGCCGCTTCGGAATAGATTCGGATGATAGGTTCGGTATTGGATTTGCGCAGTTGCACCCATTTGTCGGGAAAATCAATCTTGACCCCATCGCTGGTATTCACCCGTTGATCTTCGAATTTATCGGCCACAGCAGATAACAACGCATCCACATCAATATCCGGAGAAAGCTCCATCCGTTGCTTGTCAATATAATAATTCGGATACTCAGCTCGTAGTTCAGAGACTTTCTTTTTACTATGCGCCAGTTGCGTCAAAAACAAGGCAATACCGACCAAGGCGTCGCGACCGTAATGACACTCGGGATAAATGACTCCTCCGTTGCCTTCCCCGCCAATGACGGCGTTAGTCGCTTTCATGGCGGCGACAACATTCACCTCGCCCACCGCAGCAGCCGTATAAGAACCCCCACGTTTGATTGTCACATCGCTCAAGGCCCTTGTAGAACTCATATTAGAGACCGTATTGCCCGGGGTATGGCTCAATACAAAATCAGCCACAGAAACCAAGGTGTATTCCTCTCCAAACATAGAGCCATTCTCGCACACAATAGCCAAGCGATCCACATCGGGATCGACCACGAAGCCGACATCGGCGCCCCCTTTGCGCATCACGTTTGAAATCTGGGTGAGGTGTTCGGGCAGGGGTTCCGGGTTGTGCGGAAAAATACCGTCAGGGGTGCAATTAAGCTCAATCACTTCTTCCACACCCAATGCTTTCAGCAGTTGAGGCAACACGATTCCTCCCACCGAATTGACACAATCAATGGCTACCTTAAACCCGGCACGACGAATAGCCTCGGCATCAACCAGTTTCAATTCCAAAACCAGGTCGATGTGCCGAAGTGTCATAGACTGGTTTTCGACCAGATGACCAAGTGCATCGACGGGAGAGAAAACAAACGACTCCTCGGCCGCTTTGTCCAATACCCATCGACCTTCTTCTTTATTCAGGAACTCCCCGAACTCGTTAAGCAGTTTGAGCGCGTTCCATTGTTTAGGATTGTGACTGGCCGTTAAAATAATGCCACCATCGGCACCTAATTCGTTCACGGCCAACTCGGTGGTTGGTGTCGTGGCAAGCCCGATGTTCACCACATCGAAACCCATTCCCATCAGGGTACCTGAAACCAATTGAAAAACCATCTCTCCCGATATGCGGGCATCTCTACCAACTACAATTTTATTGCTGTGCTTGCCGGTGGCTTGACGTGCCCAGGCTGCATAGGCGGCGGTGAACTTCACAACATCGAGCGGACTGAGACCTTCACCGGGAAAGCCTCCTATTGTTCCTCGAATGCCGGATATTGATTTGATCAGACTCATTCGATTTGTATACTTAAACTGTGACTTATTGCCAATAGGTGTACCTCAACTCGTAGAAACAAGGAATCAACGTCGTGGTAGTACTGGAATATTCTGGCATTCCCAAAGCCGTTGGCACAATGATATAAACGTGTCCCCCGTCACCCACGTATTTCAAGGGTTGGTGCCAAGCTTTACAATCCCCGTAAGAGAGTGATGTTTGTATATTGTTGTAAAATATCTCATACGCGTTACCCGTGGCATCATACATATTCTGGCTGACTACACCGGTATTGATGTTGATTTCCCTAAAACGGATTTCGTAAGGCGTGTTTTTGGGAATATTCGACCGTACGCTTGTACCGGTATCAATCACGTGAATGTACAAGCCTTCCGCTGTCTTGTAAAACAATCCTTTAGGAAAGGGAATGGTGTCAGGATAGGTGGATGTGACTCTATAGTCACTGTCCTTCATGATTTTTTTGATGCTGGCTTTTTCCATGGCCAGTTGCTCGGCATAGGTTTCTGAATTGTCACAGGCAGTAAAACTCAGTACAATCAAACAGGAACCAAGCAGCCACAACGGAAAACGTTTCATCTACACTTCTTCTTTAGGTTACCGCAAAAATACACTTTTCAAACCAGTATCGCCACCCCTTAACATAAATTGTGGTTGACACCTCAAAGAATAAAAGAAGGCAACGACTCCTCCAGCCGTTTAACGGCATCCTGAAGCGAGCCGTAGAACTCACCACCGGCTGCGTTCAAGTGTCCGCCACCGTTGAATAACTCGGAAGCCAGTTTGTTGCAGGGGAAAGAGCCCCTCGAACGGAAAGAAATCTTGATCTTGTCGGTATCCTCGCGCATAAAGACAGACAGCATCACGCCTTCAATGCTTAACGGCAGGTTGACAAAACCTTCCGTATCGCCCACTTTGTTGTCAAACGGCTTACTTTCTTCCAGAGAAAGCGTAATGACCGCCGCTCCCAGACCCTCCCAAATTTGCATGCGCTCGTACAGTAAAAAGCCCATCAGACGCATCCTCCCAACCGAATAGGTGTTGTACACCTTGTTGTACACATCATCCTTATCCACACCTTTGCGGATTAATTGGGATATGATGTAGTACATTTCCTCGTTGTTCGAGTTGTAAGTAAAGGCTCCGGTATCCGTCATCATGCCCGTATAAACACATGTAGCGCAGGCTTTTGACATTTCATCAAAGGCACCTATCCTGCAAATATACCGAAACACAATTTCGCTGGTAGAAGCTATCTGAGGATAAGAAAGTATCACATCGGCAAACGTGTCGGGAAACGGATGGTGATCCATGAGGATAAACTTAGCCTTAATCCCTTCAAGGCAGGAATCAAGCCCTCCCCCCATGCGTTTTCGTTGATTAAAATCAAGAAACACCACCACATCGGCTTGTTCTAAAAACATCCGACACACATCCGGTTGCTCAACATAAATCAAAATTTTCTCAGCACCGGGCAACCACTTCAGGAATCCGGGAAGGGAATCGGGCAACATGACTTGAACCGACTTCTTCTGCTCCATCAAAAAATCAGCCAAGGCCAAACTTGATCCCACAGCGTCTCCATCGGGTCCAACATGGGCGATGATGGCTACCTTGTCGGCACGAGACAATATATGCTTTGCTTTTTGAATCAGGTTCTCATCCAATATCTTGGTCAACATACGGCTATTTTTTGCAAAGATAGCTAATTGCCTGATAAACGCTACTCAGCGATCGAGTAGAAACATAAACTTATCCAACAAAAAGCGGCTTTGAAAAAAAACCAGGCACAATAAGCTCCACCGAAAACACATCCTGCGCTTCCCCCCTATCCATGCAAGCATACAAGCCATGAGTATATAAACCACAACCACCTGGTCGATGGGCAGTGAAAGCCCTTTGCTCACCGCCCCGGGCAACTGGGCCACCCCTTGCACCACGTCTAAAAACAGTTTGGTGCACACAGACAGGCAAACCGACAACGGTTGAAACAGGAAAGGAAACGGTGAAACCAGCAGGCAAGCCACGGCAACATACATAAGCACCCCGGACAAGGGCACTGCCACTACATTAGCCACCAGAAAATACAGGGGAAACTGACTAAAATAATGAACCGTGAGGGGGGCCGTGACAAACTGCGCCACAAGAGACATAGACAGCAAACCCCACACATACCGGATTAACTGAGAAGAAGGATACCATAGTTTGTTCATCAACGGAATAAAGAGCACCAAACCAATCACGGCGCAATAACTCAATTGAAACCCGACATCGTTCAGCAACAATGGATCGACCAACAACTGCAGCCACGCTGAGAACAAAACAGTATTGAGCGCAGAGGTGTTTCGTCCCAACAGCCCTCCACCTACCAGCATGGTCGCCATCAAGACAGCACGACATACGGCGGGAGACAGTCCGGTAACAAGAGCAAACACCCACAGGCACGCAACAATCAGCCCATCCCGAAACCGACGCATCCGTTGGGTGTAGCCCAAAAAAAACAAACTGACGCGCAGCAACGCGAAAACAATGCCGACGTGCAGACCACTCACCGACAAGATGTGAGAAACCCCGGCTTGGGCAAATTCCGCATTTAAGTCGCCGGATAAAGACTCCCTTGCTCCCAGTGTCATGGCGCTTACCAAGGTTACCGATTCCTCCGGCAAACCGGTACGTTGAAAAACGGACACGAGGGACGATTGCAACCGAGCTCCCATAGCCTTCAGGTTCCATCGGTCAGCAGACGACACCCACTGCCATTTTCTGACGAAGGCCGTTGCTGTATACCCTTTCATGCGCAACCACCCTGCGTAATCAAACCCATCATACCCGCCATCCTCCGGCAAGGAGGGCGCAATTTCCATGTGCAATCGGTCGCCAATCTGCCAATCATCAACAGCGGCCTCCTTAGGAAGATAGACCATCAGTTTTCGGTTACGCCAGCCTTCCGCCGACGATTCCCTGACACAAATGCCGAGCTTCCAGGTTTTCTTTCGTTCCTGCGGTAACACCGTCACATCCACCAAGGCACTAAAAACGAATCCCTCGTTCCATCCCGAGGGCCTATCAGTGGCTTTTCTCGTTCGTTCTCCTGCCACAAGCCCCAACCCCAACCAACAACACAGCACCACAGCTCCAGGCATCCAACGAATGGACCACAGCGAATTGACACGGCCCGAAAAAAGCCGATGAAGCAGAATAAGCCAAGCTGCCAGTAGAAAACAGGCCAATGCCAAACGTAACGACGCGACAGTGACCAACAACCCGGCTACATACGCCAGCATGGGGCGCAGACAGGCAATTTTATGACACCATTGATGCATATCACGGAGTATTAATCATCCGCGAATTTACATTATAGTAGCAAATATTTAACTACTAATTAGCTTTATTTTTTAAGGGAAAGAATGGCTTCAGCCGGATTGGGAGAATGAAACACAAAGCTGCCGGCAACCAACACGTCAACACCGGCTTTGTACAGCGCATCGGCGTTTTTGTCGGTCACACCACCATCCACCTGGATTAGGGCCTTGCTGTTGCATTTCAGGACCATCTCCTTCAACGCACGCACCTTTCTATAGGTGTTTTCGATAAATGCCTGCCCTCCGAAACCAGGATCGACAGCCATCAATAACACAAGGTCCAAATCGCCAATGATTTCAGACAACTCAGCAACCGGCGTATGTGGATTCAATGTCACGCCGGCCATCATGCCGTTTTTCTTTATTTCATACACCACACGGTGCAAGTGGTCACACACCTCGTAATGAACGTTCATAACATGAGCGTTTATACTTTTCACTTCCCGAATGAATTTTTGAGGTTCAACAATCATCAAATGGACATCGAGCGGCTTCCTGCAGATGGCAGACACCTGCTCCAAAACCGGAAAGCCAAAGGAAATATTGGGTACGAACACGCCATCCATCACATCCAGATGGAGCCAATCGGCTTGGCTTTCGTTAATCATTTCAATGTCTTTCTGGAGGTTGCAGAAATTCGCAGCCAGTAGAGAAGGGGCAACCATGCGCATAGGTGTAGTATTTGGACGAACAAAGGTACGCAAAAACCGTTAAAAAAAACAAGCGGGCTGTATCCTAAAAGACACTGCCCGCTTTGTACGTTCAATCATTCGTGCACATTAGTTCATCAACTTTCCTGCTTGTGGTTTCTCAACCATGGGTTCATAAAGTCTGGCAAAATTCATCAGGAAAGTAATGGTGCTGTCCGAAGGTTGGGCAAGCGTTCTGTTGCTGCTTTCACCAACGGGGTGAAGAGGAGTAGTATGTTTATTCATAGGCAAAAAAGTGTATAGTGTATTAACGCACCTACACCTTTTTTCGTATGCCTGGACCCAAAAAAAATCAGTACACCAACGAGATATTGTTGTCTTCCGCCATACGACGCATATTGAGCACGGCATACCGCATCCTGCCCAAAGCCGTGTTGATGCTCACACCGGTCAAGTCGGCAATTTCCTTGAAGCTGTAATCCTCAAAAAAACGCAACCGAACCACTTCCTGCTGATTGTCTGGCAGATGGCGCATCAGTTTCGTCACGTCATCCAACACCTGGTTGCGCACCAAGACATCTTCCACGGTGTCATCGCACAACTTGACGTTGTTGAACAAATCCACCTCGCCGAATTCCTCGTTGCTGACGGTGTTTTCGTTGCGTTCGCGTCTGTAATGGTCTATAATGAGATTGTGTGCAATCCGAGTCACAAACGCATAGAATTTACCCGATTCAGTATAGCGTCCTTGTTTGACGGTCATAATGACCTTCATGAACGATTCTTGAAAGATATCTTCGGCTAAATCGCGGTTGCGAACCACCATTAGGATGTAGGTGAACACCCTGCCTTTATGACGATTCAATAAAACATCAAATGCTTGATTGTTTCCCTTTGCAAACTGACAGATTAACTCTTCGTCAGTCATTGACTTGATCAAATCCATTTTCTCTTATGTATTGGGTTCTAAGAGTAGAGATTGATCAATAGGCAAATGGATTTAGAGGTTTATGGGGGCAAATAAACAAACTTTTTTACTAAGATGCAACATCTGATACAAAAAAACGTTGTTCATCGGGATTTAAACATCCAGCCATCGACAGCAGGGAAGCCTCTCAGCCACTCTTCCACCCCAAGCTGTTTCCTTCCGGCCGACTGAAGCCGAAGCAAAGAAAGGAAGCCATCCTTAACAGCTACCTGAAGGATTTTTTTGTGATCGGTCACCACTGTGCCAGGCATCAGCGCGTGCTCTTCCTCGATAAAACCGGCCTCAAAAAGTTTCACCGTCACGGCTTCCTCGCCTGAACCAACGAGAGGCACCAGGGTAGACCAGGCAGCCGGAAAGGGTGATAAACCACGTACAAAATTAAACAGCGAACGTCCGTCTCGGGTCCAATCCATGCAGGTGTTGTCCTTGAATAATTTGGGAGCAGGCCTCAGGATGGAATCAAACACAGTCAACTCATGCTGCGGTTGTGGCCGGATAGCGCCTTCAAGCAGCAAGTCCACGGTTCGAACCACTACAGCTGCCCCCAATTCCATCAACCTGTCATGTACCGACCCCGTATTTTCCGTTGGACCTATTGGAATTGACGCCTGCAGCAGCACATCTCCGGTATCAATAGCCTGCTGAAGCATAAACGTGGTCACGCCTGTTTCGGAATCGCCGTTCATAACGGCCCAGTGGATGGGGGCTGCCCCTCTGTACTGAGGCAACAGCGAAGCGTGCAGGTTGAAGGTTCCTCTGGCCGGCATTGACCACACCACCTCGGGCAACATTCTGAAAGCCACCACCACCTGCAAATCAGCTTTCCAAGCCCGCAACGCCTCCAAAAATGAGTCATCTTTGAGCTTTTCCGGTTGCAGTACAGGCAAACCCCTTTCCACAGCGAATTGCTTGACAGGAGACGCCTGCAACTTCATGCCTCTTCCTGCCGGTTTATCGGGTGCAGTTACCACGCCAACAACCATGCATCCAGCATCCAGCAACGCCCTCAACGGCGCCACGGCAAACTCGGGAGTACCCATGTACACAATGGAAAACGATGCTTTATTCATAAACTATCTTCGTCTATTTTTCGACAAATATACGTTAAAAACAGCCTTTTTTTGTAACATTGCACAGCCATAGCCGTCTACATTCTTAAATTCGATTGTCATGAAGATTAAACAAGTAGCCTTTTTGGTTTTTGTCTTGTTTTTTGTACTCTTTTCAAAGGCCTTTGGCATGGAGCCAACAGGATATGACTACAAAAAGATCATTGAAACAGGTAACGCCAAGGAAGTCCGGACAAATATTGACTTTCTGGCCGGCGAGTTGCACCTAACCGGATCTACCAAAAACCTGTCCGAATGTTATTATGGCAGAGGGGTTCTGTACCTCAAACCGGAAATGACCTACCACGAAGCGGGAAAAACAGGCTACCTGAACGTTGAATCGAAAAAACTGAAGGGACAAGACTGGGCAGACTTCGATGACAACCGGTGGGACCTGCTTATCAATCCGACGATCGAAAACAGCGTAGCCATCAAGCTTCATGCTGGCGAGTCACACATTGACCTTACCGGTTGTAACCTGAGTAGCTTCGATTACCGAATGACAGCCGGAGAGTCCTCCATTATCCTGAGAAACACCTCCGTTCCACTCATGTTGTTCAATATGATGGCCGGAAAAGCCAACATTGACTTAACCGGAAAATGGCAGAACGACCTTGAAGCCGAAATCAAGGGCGGCGTCGGCGAACTCAACTTGAAAGTTCCCTACAATGTTGGGGTGCGTGTCTTCGTTAACGGATTGATCGGCGAGGTCAACCTGCCCTTTTTCAAACGGAACGGAAAAGTCTACATCAACGATGCCTTCGGGCAAAGCAAGTACACCCTTTACATCAACGTTGATGCCGGTATTGGTGAAATCAACGTTACCATGGAAGAGTAAGCCCTCCTATTCGTCGGAGAAGTGCACTAGCACCTTGCGGTAGGAATTGAAAATCTTGGATTTTGAGACAAAGCCGACGTAGTGACCATCAGCATCGACCACCGGTAAGTTCCAGGCATTCGTATCGTCGAAGGTTCGCATGACTTTCTCCATGGGGTCGTCGATACGAATCTTGGCTGGAGGAGAAATCATCAGCTTTTGCACCTTAAAGCGGAAATACAGCTCTGTACGAAACATGATGTTGCGGATATCATCGAGCAAGATAATGCCCAACAAGACGTGATTTTCATCGACGACAGGAAACACATTGCGCTTAGCGGAGGAAATCACCTTGACCAAATCACCCAAATACATGGAAGGGCCTACCACGTCAAAGTCCGTCTCGATCACGTTCTCCACCTTCATCAAGGTCAGCACCGTCTTATCCTTGTGATGCGTCAACAGCTGTCCTTTTTGAGCCAGCCGTATGGCATAGATGCTTTGCTTCTCAAACAAATAAATGGTCAAAAACGAACCGCCCGATACAATGAGCAGCGGCAGGAACAGCTCGTACCCACCGGTCAGTTCAGCAATAAGGAAAACGCCAGTCAGCGGTGCATGCATCACGGCTGACATGACCCCGGCCATTCCCATGAGGGCAAAGTTTTGTTCAGAAACAGTGGCTATGCCCGAATGATTGATCACCGTAGCCACGATATATCCCACAAAAGCTCCGACAAACAGACTGGGAGCAAAAACACCGCCCACGCCCCCGGCACCGTTGGTGGAAGCCGCAGCAACCACCTTGAAGAATACGACAAGTGCCAGATATCCCATAAATATCCAGGTATTGTCCTTATACGCATAAAAAATACTGCCTTCGGCTACCATGTTGGGATGTCCACTGATTAAACTTTCAATAGCGGAATATCCCTCTCCATACAACGGTGGAAATAAGAAAATCAACACACCCAACACCAGTGCACCCATCGCAAACTTGGCATACGGGTTTTTGGTTTTTTTAAACAAGCCTTCCACCTTGTTCATGCCTCGAATTACGTACAGAGAAATCAATCCGCACGCCACACCCAGTACGATAACCCAGGGAATACGATCCAGCTCAAAGGTGTTTGTCATGGAAAACCGGAACATCGGTTCCATACCATTCAGCATGTACGAAAGGGTGGCGGCAGTCACCGAAGTAACCAACAAGGGCATCACCGATGCAGCCGTAAAATCAAGCATCAACACCTCAATCGTGAACAACATGCCTGCAATAGGTGCCTTGAAAATACCCGAAATGGCTCCGGCGGCGCCACAACCAATCAACAACATCAAGGTCTTGTGGTTCATCTTGAAGTAGGAGCCCAGATTGGAACCAATGGCAGACCCGGTCAACACGATGGGAGCCTCCGCTCCAACAGACCCACCCATTCCAATGGTGATGGAACTGGCAATCAACGACGTCCACATATTGTGGCGCTTAAGCCTACCCTGTCGGCGTGAGATGGCGTATAAAATATGGGTGACCCCGTGACCAATGTCATCTTTGACAACCCGTCTTACATACAATGAAGCCAACAGGATGCCAATAGCCGGATACAGCAAGTACAGATAATTGACGTTATCGACGGAAAAGGTGGACGTCAGCAGGTGCTGAATCAAGTGAATGATGCTCTTCAGCAGCCAGGCAGCCAGCGCTGTCAGGATACCAACCACGAAACTCAGCATCAAGATGAAATTAGCTTCCTTGATGTGGTTTTCGCGCCACCGAATAAGCCTCAAGAACAATCCGTTTTCTGCCATAACAATCCGTTAAACCATGTACAAAGATAGTAAAATCAGACTCCTTTGCCGGAAAAAAGAGGTTTGAGCGTATGAAGCAGAATTTTCAAGTCAATCAACAACGTTTGGTTTTCCAAATAGAGTATGTCGTATTCGAGCCGTTGAATCATCTTATCAACGGAATCGGCATACCCGAATTTGGCCATACCCCATGAGGTAATGCCAGGAGTCACCTGCTGCACCAAGTAATAGTGTGGAGCCCGTTCGATGAGCTGATTTACAAAAAACTGTCGTTCAGGACGCGGCCCTACCAAGGACATGTCACCCTTCAATACGTTGAGAAATTGGGGCAGCTCATCGAGCCGATAACGACGCATGATTCGGCCATACGGGGTCACCCTCGTGTCGTTTTGGTGCGAAAGTCTAGGTCCGTGCTGCTCTGCATCAGCGTACATCGTCCTAAATTTGTAAATAAAAAAGACCTTGCCGTTACGCCCCACCCGTTCCTGTTTGAAAAACACCGTCCCCTTCGTGTCGCACCTAACCCGAACAGCCAAATACACATACAAGGGCGATAACACGACAAGACAAACCAGCGCAACCGTACGATCAAACACCGTTTTAATGGACTGTTGCCAGTAAGGCATAGGCCCCGGTGTCAAGCTGACCATGGGGATTCCGAACAACGACAACGAAGTGGCGTGACCCGATAAGATATCGGAAGGTGTCGCCGCCGCTTTTACCGGCAACCGAAGTTCATACAGCCGACTTAAGAGCTGGTATCTAACATCCGTATCCAGACTATCGATGGCCACAATCAACTCCTCCACCTGCCACTGCTTGACAAGAGCCGGTAAATCATCCAGGTTGCCCACGATCAAAGCGGCATCCAGTTGTTCACTGATTACCTGAAAACGAACACAACCTATCAGCTTATAGGGTGTATTCAAGCGATACTTCGTCAAATCGTCCACCAACCTCAACGCCTCTGAACCGGTTCCCACGATCAACACTGGAACGTTGCATTCACCCCTTGACTGATGTTTCAATAGAGCACCGGTAATCAAAAAACGGAAAAACCAGCTGATAGAAACATGAATCAGGAAATACCCAACAATGATTTCGTAGTACAAGTCGGGAAATTCGGGATAATCGTCCACAATGATGATAAAGAAAATTAGCAACACCCCAATCACTGTCGTCGCAAAGGTAATGAGTGCATCCCCACCCACGGTTTTGCGCCTTGGCTGCACGTAATAACCGGTTAGGTAGTACAGAAATACCCAAAGGAAAGGCACAAGCATCCAGACTGTCAAGGCCTTCCGATCAAATAAGAACAAATCTATATCGGCAAAGCCAACCGTTGACCGAAATACATGAAATCGGAACACGTTGAACAACAGCCAAGCCAAAGAGGCCGACAGCCAGTCGAGCACGCAGTATCGAAGTACTTGTTTCCTATCGTTCATTCTTGTAGTAACGGAAACAAACGCCTTTTGGTATGAACTGAACAAGAAATCAGGGCAACTAAATCAAGGTCGAATGATCTTCACTTCACCGCCAACACTCAACTGGATAATGGAAGACGGCGAGGCCGGTTTGGTTTCATCCTGCCTGAAATCAACCACATAATCCACACCGTCAAGAATCTCCCGAGCAATGAGACCGAAGTTAGCCGGAGACGGTTGGCCGCTCACGTTGGCCGACGTGGACACGATGGGTCGCTTGAATCGTTCACACAAGGTTTTGGAAAAAATCTCCCGGGTAATTCGAATGCCAACACTTCCGTCTTCGGCCACCAAATTGGGAGCCAAATTGCGCGCACCCGGATAAACAATGGTCAAGGGTTTATCGGACAACTCCACCAAATCCCAGGCCACATCCGGCACCTCAGAAACATACGCGTTCAACTTGGCCGCGCTGTCCATCAAGACCAACATCGACTTGCTGTCCTGCCTATGTTTTAGCTCGTAAATTCGCCTGACAGCCTCCTGATTGGTGGCATCACAGCCAATTCCCCAAATGGTATCTGTAGGATAAACAATGAGTCCACCCTTGTTCAACACTTCCAACGCACGTTTAATCGATTCGTTCATACATCCCTGTTTACAGGACAAAAATACAGCGAAAAAGTGAAAAGATTCATAAAAAACAGCTACCTTTACCAATGATTTTATACTCACCCAACAGACTCGTAGACATAATTTGTCAACAATCAGAGACCGTGGTGACCATCCGGCTAAGCGACAAAAGCCGGTGTTTTCGGGCAGTCCTCAACCGCCCCCCCCTGCAAGAAAAAGAAAAACAATAAATAGTTAATGGCAAACAAATGGCAACTGATACCCTACACACCCGAACAACTTGCCCAAAGCGATTTCCTGGCTCAACAGCTGGACATCAGCCCGATTTTGGCAAAGTTACTGGTGCAACGAGGTATAACAACAGAAGATGATGCGAAAGATTTCTTCAAACCAGATTTAAAAAAACTACACAATCCATTCCTGATGAAGGATATGGATAAAGCAGTAGAACGGCTCAACAAAGCGCTTGGAAACAAGGAACGCATCATGGTTTATGGAGATTACGACGTGGACGGCACAACAGCTGTCGCGTTGGTGTATAAATTCCTGCAACAAAACACCTCTGACATCGGGTATTACATTCCCGACCGCTACACCGAAGGCTATGGCATTTCCTACAAGGGAATCGACTTTGCGGTAGAAAACGGCTACACACTCGTCATTGCGTTGGATTGCGGCATCAAGGCCGTTGAAAAAATACGTTATGCCAAAGAGCGCGGCATCGATTTTATCATCTGCGACCACCACGTGCCAGACGAAACCCTGCCTGACGCCGTAGCCGTCTTGGATGCCAAGCGAGTTGATAACACCTACCCCTACGACCAGCTATCCGGATGCGGCGTCGGGTTCAAGTTCATGCAAGCGTTCGCCATCAACAACAAAATTGAAACCTCGCGCCTATATCCCCTCCTGCTCGACCTTGTTGTCGTAAGCATTGCCTCGGACATCGTACCCATCAGCGGAGAAAACCGCATCCTGGCTTACCACGGCCTCAAACAACTAAACTCCAATTCCAGCATCGGATTAAAGAGCATCATCGATGTTTGCGGCATTAAAGAAAAAGACCGAGAAATCACCATCAGCGACATCGTTTTTAAAATTGGCCCACGCATCAACGCATCCGGACGCATCCAAACCGGTAACGAATCGGTAGAATTACTGGTCACCAAAAACGGAGACATTGCCCGGCAAAAAAGCGATGAGATCAATCAATACAACCAGACCCGCAAGGATCTGGACAAAAATATGACCGAAGCGGCCAATTTTGCCATCAAGAACGCCAAAGATTTGGTCACCAAAAAGGGCATTGTGGTCTATGACGAAAGCTGGAGCAAAGGCGTTATCGGCATTGTTGCTTCCCGACTGACAGAAGAATATTACCGGCCGGCCATCGTCTTGACACGTACCGATAATTTGGCCACCGGATCGGCTCGTTCCGTCCCCGGATTCGACATTTACAAGGCCATTGAGCATTGCCGCGACCTGCTGGAGAACTTCGGCGGTCACACCTACGCGGCCGGATTGTCCATGAAAGTGGAAAACGTACCCGCCTTCACCAAGCGATTCGAAACCTATGTAGCCGATAACATCAGGCCGGAACAATTGATTCCCACCATTGACATTGATGCAGAAATCCGGTTCCAGGACATCACGCCCCGGTTTTTCAAGAAGCTCAAGCAATTCAATCCCTTCGGGCCTGAAAACAACAAACCGATATTCTGCACCCGTCATGTGTACGATTACGGAACAAGCCGATTGGTTGGCAAGGATCAGGAACACATCAAGCTCGAACTGGTTGACAAACTGTCTGAACGGAACATAATCATGAACGGAATTGGGTTCGGGCTCCATGAGCACAGCTCCTACATCAAGGCGCAGAAACCCATTGACATCGTGTACACGATAGAGGAAAACTCGTACAACGGCAACACCTCCCTCCAACTGCTCATCAAGGACATTCAGCTTTCCGAAGACCAACCCTAAGCAAACCCGCCACCATGGCTGACTACAGGGATATTCTCAACACCTATTGGGGATATGACGGCTTCCGCGACCTACAGGAAGACATCATACAGTCCGTATGCGATGGCCATGACACCTTGGCGCTTATGCCCACAGGCGGGGGCAAATCGTTGACCTTTCAGGTTCCCGCCCTGGCCATGCCCGGGCTCTGTTTGGTAATCACACCCCTCATCGCATTGATGAAAGACCAGGTGGATAACCTGAAAAAGAGGGATATACGAGCCGCATGCATCTACTCAGGCATGACCCGTCAGGAAATCATCCTGACGCTGGATAACTGCCACTACGGCGACTTCAAGTTTTTGTACGTCTCCCCCGAACGCCTCAGCACCGACTTATTCAGGGAACGGCTGGTCAACATGGACATCAACCTGATAGCCGTTGATGAAGCGCATTGCATCTCTCAATGGGGATACGACTTCCGACCCTCTTACCTGAACATCGCCTCGGTACGGGAATTACTTCCCTCGGTGCCCATTTTAGCCCTGACAGCCACCGCCACCCCCGAAGTGGTAAAAGACATCCAGGAACGACTGCAGTTCAAAGACGGCCGGGTCTTTCAGAAAAGTTTCAGCCGACCGAACCTGGCGTACGTGGTGCGAAAAACCGAAGACAAGGAAAAAGAACTCCTTCACATCCTGAACAGCCTGCCCGGATCGGCCATTATCTATGCAGGTAGCCGTAAATCCACGAAGGAAGTGGCCGACTTTTTGGTCAAGCAAGGCATCCGTGCCGATTATTTCCATGCAGGCTTGACCCATAAAAGCAAGGATCAAAAACAAACGGCGTGGAAAACCGATGCGTGCAGGGTCATGGTAGCCACAAACGCATTCGGCATGGGCATCGACAAACCGGACGTCCGTCTGGTCATCCATCTTGACCTGCCCAACTCCATGGAAGCCTATTTTCAGGAGGCAGGCCGCGGCGGTCGTGACGGAAAAAAGGCCTACGCTGTACTGTTGTACCACAAATCCGACAGCACCCGGCTCAAAAAACAGCTCAGCGACAGTTTCCCTTCGAAGGAGACCATCCGACGCATCTACGAATCGCTGGCCTATTATTATCAACTGGCTGTCGGAACGGGATCAGGAGCCATGTTCGCCTTCGACCTGATTGATTTTTGCACCCGATTCCACCTGAATCAGGCACAAGCCTTCAGCGGCTTGAAGATTCTGGAACAGGCCGGTTACCTCGAACTCACCGATGAATTGGACAACCCCTCCCGCGTCTGTTTTACCACACAACGGGATGCTTTGTACCAACAGCGGATGGATGACCCTTTGAGCGAGAACCTGTTACAAGTACTCCTGCGTTCGTACACCGGTTTATTTTCCGATTACATTGCCATCCAGGAAGAAGTGTTGGCCAAACGGTTGGGCTGCACCGCCGACGATGTGTACCAGCGTTTATTGGGACTTTCCCGAATGGGCATTGTCCATTTCGTTCCCCGCAAGAAAACCCCTTACATCATCTATACGGTGAATCGAGAAGAAACCGAACGCGTCGTCATCGGCAAACAGTGCTATGAGGATAGACGGGAACGTTCCTCCATTCGCATTCAGGCCATGTTGGCGTATGTGTCAAGCGAGGAGCCCTGCAGAAGCCAGCAATTATTGGCCTATTTCGGAGAAAGCGATAGCGAGGCATGTGGACACTGCGATGTCTGCCTAACAAAAAACGACATGGGCATTACCCGACACATATACGAGCGTGTTTGCTCGTGTATTTTCGAGGTGTTGGCAGCCAGAGAAACCTGCACGCACGAAGAACTGGTTGATGCTGTGATGAAACAATGGACCGAACAAAACGCCACAGGAGCCACCACTCTTCGTTTGTCGTGTACCGAAAATCATGTACTCAAGATCCTCAGACATCTGTGTGACGAGGAAAAGATTCACTTTGACGCGTCAAATCAGTGTTTTTTTCGGTAATTTCTCTACAATTTGTTACCTATTTCAATTTTTGTTGTACTTTTGTGTCATATTTGACAGTTCAATGAGACAAAACGGTTTTACATTTGCTTATTTTTACTTTTACTTTAGCGAGTAAGAGCGGGATAATGTGTGTGTAAATCGAAAGAAATAAATCATGTAGTCCCGCTTAACAAGCGGGACTTTTTTTTATACCATTAACCAATGAAACGAGTAGCCATTCAAGGAGTAGCCGGTGCTTTTCACGAAATCGCCGCCAGAGGTTTTTTCGGAGATGAACCCATTGAAATCATTGATTGCCTTACATTCAAGGACGTGTTCGCCACCCTTCGGAAGGACAACAACGTACTGGGTATCATTGCCATTGAGAATACCATTGCCGGCAACCTGTTGCAGAATCACAACCTGTTGCGGGAAAGCGACACCAGCATCATCGGTGAATTCAAGTTGCGCATCAGCCACGTGTTGGCGGTGTTGCCAGGACAGACCATGGATGACGTCACCGAAGTTCACTCCCATCCCATTGCCTTGATGCAATGCGAGGACTTTCTTAAAAAGCACCCCACATGGAAAGTCGTGGAAAGTGAAGATACCGCCCTCAGTGCCAAGGAAATAAACGAAAAGCAACTGAAAGGCCGGGCCGCCGTGTGTAGCCGTCGAGCCGCTGAAATCTACGGACTAACCATTTTGGAAGCCGGCATCGAAACCAACAAGCGCAACTTCACGCGATTCCTGATCATATCCGACCGTTGGGCCGTTGAACAACACGTAGAAACATCGACGTGCAATAAGTCATCCATTGTGTTTACCACCAAACACGAAGAAGGCTCTCTGTCACAGGTGCTATCCGTTCTGTCGTTTTACAAAAACAACATGACCAAAATTCAATCCATGCCCATCATCGGACATGAATGGGAATACCTGTTCTTCATTGACCTGACCTTTGAGGACTATTTACGCTACAAACAAAGCCTGGACGCCATCCGACCCCTTACCCGCAACCTGAAGATTTTGGGCGAGTACAAGGCAGGTAAGCAACTTGTTTAATTTTTTATACCGCTTCACATGAAACCCATCCAACCGGCCGAACGCCTCAACGCTGTTTCAGAATACTATTTCTCCAAGAAATTAAAGGAAATTGCAAGCCTGAAGGCTGCTGGCAAAGACATCATCAGTCTGGGCATTGGCAGCCCCGACCTTCCCCCATCACCGGCTACGCTGCGTGTTCTGAACGAGCAGTCGTTGCGTGCGGATATCCACGGCTACCAGCCGTACAACGGCTTGCCCGAACTACGAAAAGGCTTTGCCGACTGGTATGCACGCTGGTACGGGGTCACCCTCAACCCGAACACGGAAATCCAACCCCTCATCGGGTCGAAAGAAGGCATCCTGCATATCTCGATGGCCTTTTTAAACCCGGGCGACGGCGTCCTGGTGCCCAACCCCGGCTACCCCACCTACGCCTCCGTGAGCAAGTTGGTACAGGCCACCATCCACGAATACAAGCTCCTGCCTGAAAACGGGTGGCAGCCCGACTTTGAGGCCTTGGAAGCCATGGATCTGAGCAACATCAAACTGATGTGGGTGAATTACCCCAATATGCCCACGGGTGCAAGAGCCACCAAGGAACTGTTCGCCAAACTGGTCGACTTCGGACGCCGCCACGGCATTGTTATTTGCAACGACAACCCCTACAGCTTTATACTGAGCGAAGAATACCTAAGCTTGCTCAGCATTCCGGGAGCCATGGATGTCTGCATCGAGCTCAATTCCATGAGCAAATCGCACAACATGCCGGGATGGCGCATCGGCATGCTGGCCACCAACGCCACCTTCCTCACCTGGATCATGCAGGTAAAAAGCAACGTGGATTCCGGCCAATTCGGCCCCATGCAATTGGCCGCTGTAGAAGCCTTGAAAGCCGACGCAGACTGGTATAAAGGCATGAACGAGGTGTATCGCCGCCGTCGCATCATCGCTGAAGAAATACTCAAAACCCTGGACTGCACCTGGGACCCGAAGCAATCGGGTTTATTCCTCTGGGGACGCATTCCCGACACGTGCGCCGACGCCGGTTCTTTGGCCGACAAGGTGTTGTACGAAGCCGACGTGTTCATCACCCCCGGATTCATCTTCGGCAGCCAAGGAGACCGCTACGTCCGACTGTCGCTTTGCTGCACGGAAACCAACCTGAATATCGCACTCAACCGCATCCAAACACTAAAAAAATAGACATCACATGGAAACCATGGAATTTGAATCCATCCTTTTACCCGGCATCGAGGCCAAACGCCCCATCGTCATTGCCGGACCCTGCAGTGCCGAAACTGAAGAACAAGTGCTCACCACAGCCAAGCAACTTTCCGACAGAGGCATCAAAATTTTTCGGGCCGGCATCTGGAAACCCCGTACCCGGCCGGGCGCCTTCGAGGGTGTCGGTTCGGTTGGATTGAACTGGCTCAAACGCGTCCAAAGCGAATACGGCATGTACACGGCCACTGAAGTAGCCACGGCCAAGCACGTGTCCGAATGCATCAAGTATGGCGTGGACATCCTCTGGATTGGCGCCCGCACCTCGGCCAACCCCTTCGCCGTGCAGGAAATTGCCGACGCGCTGGAAGGTTCCGACATCCCCGTGTTTATCAAGAACCCGGTCAACCCCGACCTCGACTTGTGGATAGGCGCCATTGAACGCCTCTACCTGGCCGGTGTCCGGAAAATGGGGGTCATCCACCGCGGATTCAGCTCTGCCGACAAAAAGATCTACCGCAACATCCCGCAGTGGCACATTCCCATCGAATTGCGCCGCCGCTACCCCAACCTACCCATGTTTTGCGACCCCAGCCACATCGGAGGCAAGCGCGAACTCATCTCGTCCCTTTCCCAACAGGCCATGGACCTGAACTACGACGGGCTGATCATCGAGTCGCATTGCGACCCCGATAGCGCCTGGAGCGACAAGGACCAGCAGGTGACACCCGATATTCTGGATTACATCCTCAACCTGCTTGTGATCCGCGATGGCAAGCAAACCACGGAAAGTCTCACCGAACTGCGCAAGCAAATCGACGAAATGGACGACCAGCTGCTGGAAGTCTTGGCCAAACGCATGCGCATCTCCCGTGAAATCGGAACGTACAAAAAGGAACACAACATGCAGATTCTGCAAACCAAACGCTACAGCGAAATCCTGGAAGACCGCATCGAGCAGGCTATCAAGTTCGGCATCGACGGCGATTGCATGAAAAAAATCCTGGAAACCATTCACGAAGAATCCGTCCGCCAACAAATGACGGTGATGAACGACTAAACGATCATTCAAACGAAGCACGTATGAAAATTCTAATTTTGGGCGCCGGCAAGATGGGCCGTTTCTTCGCCGACACCCTAAGCTTCCACCACGAGGTCTGCCTCTTCGACAACGACCCGAAGCAACTGCGTTTTGTGTACAACGCCATCCGCACCACCCACCTGGAAGAGGTGCGTGCCTTCGAACCCGAGCTGATGATCAACGCCGTGACCATCAAGTACACCATCGAGGCCTTCAAGACCATCATGCCCTACTTGCCTCAAAACTGCATCCTGTCGGACATTGCCTCTGTGAAATCCGGACTGAAGGAATTTTACGAAACCTGCGGCTTCCGCTTCGTTTCCACCCACCCCATGTTCGGTCCCACGTTTGCCAGCCTGAGCGACCTGAGCACCCAAAGTGCCATCATCATCAAGGAGTCTGACTTCCTTGGAAAAGCCTTCTTCAAAGACGTGTACAGCTCCCTGCACTTGAATATTTTCGAGTATAGTTTCGAGAAGCACGACCAAAAAACGGCCTACTCGTTGTCCATCCCCTTCGCCTCCACCCTGGTCTTTGGATCGGTGATGAAGCACCAGGAGGCTCCGGGTACCACGTTCAAGCGCCACATGGCCATAGCCCAAGGTCTCATGTCTGAAGATGACTACCTGCTGCAGGAAATCCTCTTCAACCCCTACGCCCCTGAACAACTCGAAAAAATCATGGGCAAACTCGACAACCTCCTCTCCATCATCAAAGAAAAAGACGCCGACAAAATGCAAGCCTTCCTGAAATCCGTCCGCAAGAATATTGAATAAGGCTATTTCTCCGGAACATCAACCTATTTCCGTTCCGCCGGGAGGGGTTTTTTTTTAAATTATTATCCTGTCTTAGTATATCATTGTTGGTTATATTATTTGATTGAGTCAGCCACAATCTTATACATTGCAAGGCAGTAAACCCCGCAGTTGTTTTCTGTATTTTTCTGGATTATATTTGTTGACTCACTGAGCCATCGCATGTATAGGATAAAACCTTAACACCATAGAACACCTACCATGATCAAAGAAAATCAGTTTCCATATTTTAAACGCGGATGGGGCGATCGTTACGATGGTTGGCGTGTTCGTAACGTAGATGTTGTTTTTTCAGTGATTCCCTATTTCCTACGCACCCGAATGGATGCCCAAAACTTATTTGAGGTAAGCCTCCGTGTCGACAACATTGAAGCATTCATCAAGGAACACAAAGAAGACATTCCGAATTTGTCCATCATGCACGTGGTCATGGCCGCGTTGGTTCGGTTAATCTCCCAAAGGCCCTACCTGAATCGGTTTGTGATTTGGAACAAAATCTTTGCCAGAAACCACCTGAATTTCTCCATTGCCGTTAAGCGTTCCCTGAGTGATACCGGTGAGGAAACATTGATCAAGCCCTACTTTCAACCCACCGACACCTTGCAGGATGTGGTACGAAAAGTGGAACAGGAACGAGCATACAACCAGCAAGTTGGTCAGAAAAATGCATCGGATAAAATCTCCAAACTATTGGGCATATTGCCCGATTTTATGTTGAGGACGGTGGTTTTCCTCTTATTGCACATGGATAAGGTAGGAATCATGCCAAAGGTCATCAACCAGGCAAGCCCCTGGCACAGCAGCATTTTCCTTACAAACATTGGCTCCATCGGGGTTGAATCTATTTATCATCACCTGTATGAATTCGGCACCTGCAGCATGTTTGTAGCCATGGGAAAAAAATCACGGTCTCATACCTTTGATAAGGATGGTACATTCAAAACACATAAAAGCATTCAACTTAAATTTGTATTGGACGAGCGCACGTGTGATGGCTTTTACTACGCGTCATCCATGCGCCAACTAAGCAAATACCTGAATGATCCCTCTCTCCTTCTGACACCACCGGAGAAAGTTATCGTTGATGACGGCGTCCGCAAAAAACGGGTTGATTTGAGCTAATTTACTTGCATAGACTACTACAACAACGAACGTATCAAAGAAAAATTAAACGGACTAAGCCCTGTAAATACAGAACTCAATCCGTTCAAGTAATTTAGTCAATAATCCGTCTAACTTTTTGGGTTCAGTTCAATTGAGGCGTTAAAAATTTCATCTTCCGAGGAGCGCAGCGACGCTTTGAAATTTTAGCTCCATGGTGGAATTTTTAGTTGCTTGAACCGGAGCTGGAAAAGACACCCTGCCGGCGAAACGGAAACAGGTAACTGTTACAGGATAGTCAGCGGAATACCCCCCATCTCGGCGGCAATATCTGAGTAGGAAGAAAAGTAGCTGCCCACAATGCGGTTGGTGGAAGCCAGGCACCACAAATCGACCACCGCGTCCTTCATACCATCCACGCTGTGACGTTCCAGCAGAGAATCGTTCAATATCACCGAACCCGGAAAACGCGCAACCAACTCCTGTTTAAGTGCCGGACTGTCAGAAGCTATATAAAAATTGATCGTTGGTGATTCCACCAGTTGACGTTCCATGAAATCGATGTAATCACTCGGGGAATTGTGATCAATGGATTGTTGGTTGTCCCCCCTGCGAATGTGGATGCCGATGGTATTGCCGGAAAAGCGCGCCGTTATGGCATCGATACGCACCTGCAGAAGAGTAGCAGGTTTGAACAACGCTGTCAGATCAGTATGTGCCGATAGGGAGTAACCGGAAATGATAAACGGACGTTCACCCCGTAAACCGGCAGGAAGTTGCTCATCTATACACTCGGCAGTGCCCACCAACTGGCTGGAGTAGCACAACCGCCTGAGCAAACCGGGAATAAACAGATTCTTCTTTCGACTGAAAGCCAGCTGCAGCTGCCAGGGTTTTGGTTCCAAAACAAACGCACCAGGCCTTTCAACCAGCTGGAATAGTTCCCCGAAAGCAGCCCCGCAGTCCCGGTTGACAGCCCAGTAAACCGTCAACTCACCACCCAGGCGTTCAGTCATCCAAGCGGCTGAAGCCATGGCCCGCATCCGGTTGCACAAACCGCCGATGGGCACACAGGTGAGGTGCGGCGTTGTTTTCATTCGGCCAACAGGAACGCCTTGAAATCGGCAAAATCCCGTGAGAGAGGAACGGATTGCTTCGTACCCTTCATAAAGACCTCCAACGAGGGAGGAATCACAACCGTATCGCCAATGATGGCTTCCACCGTATCCTTGAATTTGGCAGGATGCGCTGTTTCCAAAAAGACACCCGTTTCGCCCGGTTTCAATTGATCAACCAACGCTTGATATCCGCAAGCACCATGAGGGTCCAACAAGTACCCCGTTTCGCGGTACACCGACTTGACCGTCGAAGCAATCTGCGCGTCATCATAGCGAGCGCCACTGATATCGGCTGCGATGGCCGCGTGCGACCCACCATAAAGGTCCAGTACCCGCGCAAAATTGCTCGGATCGCCCACATCCATGGCATTGGCCAAGGTGGACACCGACGGTCTAGGCTTATACTCACCCGTCTTCAGGTATTCAAAGAAAATATCGTTCCGGTTGTTGGAGGCGATGAAGCGTTTGATGGGCAAGCCCATCTTTTTCCCAAACAAACCGGCCGTGATGTTGCCGAAGTTGCCACTGGGCACACACACCACCATATTGTCAGAAAGACCCAACCGTTTCAGCTGCGCATAGGCGTTGAAGTAATAGAAGGCTTGGGGCAGAAAACGAGCCACATTGATGGAATTGGCCGAGGTCAGGTTCATGTGCGCCTTCAATTCGGCATCCATAAACGAAGACTTCACCAATGCCTGGCAATCGTCGAACGTACCGTCAACTTCCACGGCGGTGATATTTTGCCCCAGCGTGGCGAATTGCATTTCCTGAATCTCGCTTACCAAGCCTTTGGGATACAATACATACACGTGGATGCCCTCAACGCCCAAAAAGCCGTTGGCCACGGCCGAACCCGTGTCGCCAGAAGTAGCCACCAGCACGTTTACGTCGCTTTGTCCCTGTTTGTTAATAAAGTACCCCAGTAAGCGGGCCATAAAACGAGCGCCCACATCCTTGAACGCCAACGTGGGGCCGTGGAACAATTCCAGGCTGTAGATGGAGTCGCTGATTTGGACCAACGGGGTATCGAAATTCAGGGTTTCGTACACAATCTGCTTCAGCGTTTCCGGCTCAATGTCCTCGCCAAAGAAAGCATCGGCCACCCGGTAAGACATTTCCTGAAAGCTCAGGTCTTGAATCTCGTTAAAAAATAAAGCCGGTAGTTGTTTGATCGTTTCCGGCATATACAGGCCGCGGTCCTCCGCCAGGCCATCGACAACGGCCGTCTGCAGGGAAGCAAGCGCCGCCTTTTTATTGGTACTGTAGTAGTTCATACGTAAAACTTTATGCAAAAACAGCGTTGATAAAATCGTCGTCACGTAGCAGACCGTAGGAACCTTCCCTAGCTGCAGCTTCAGAGTAGACCTCCACCACATCGGCTTCCACACCGGGTTTGTAAATCAGGAAGGGAACGGGCTCGTTCACGTGGGTTTTGGTACGGCAATACGTGGGATGGTCGGGCAACACGGCGATTGTCACCGGTTCGTCCCAGGTTTTCACCGCTTCATAGATGGGTCCCACAATGCGGCTATCCAGGTATTCGATGGTGCGCACCTTCAAGGGCACATCGCCCTCGTGTCCAGCCTCATCGGAAGCCTCCACGTGCAGGAAAACAAAATCTTTCTTGCGCAGTTCATCGATGGCGGCGGCGGCTTTTCCCTCGTAATTCGTGTTGTACAAGCCGGTGGCCCCTTCCACCTCGATGGACTCAAGACCGGCATAGATACCTATACCTTTTATGAGATCAACGGCTGAAATCACGCTGCCCGACTTCACCTGGGGGAACTGCTGCATCAAGGTCTTCATGGTGGGCTTGTAACCCGGCGACCACGGCCAAATGCTGTTGGCAGGATCTTTTCCCAAAGCGACGCGCTTGAGGTTCACGGGGTGGTTGGCCAACAATTCCTGCGAACGCAGGATAAGTCGGTTCAGCTTGTCGGCCGTGGCTTGCGCCTCCGGTACAAGGGGCCGCACCAACACGTCCTTGAAGGGCGTTCCCGGTACGTCGTGGGGAGGCGTACAATCGATACGCTTGTCTCCACCCTTTACCACCAACAGGTGACGATAGGAAATGCCCACGTGGAATTTCACCCCGTCGGAACCCATTTCGTGGTCAAGAAAGCGAATCAGCTCGGCAGCCTCCTCGTTGCTGATATGACCGGCCGAATGATTTTTAATGGCACCATTTTGAATGCAAATAAGATTGCAACGCAGAGCCATCTCGCCAGGCTGAATGGCAACACCCATGCTGGCGGCTTCCAACGACCCGCGACCCTCGAAATCGGTGCGGACATCATAGCCCAACAGACTCATATTGGCTATCTCGCTGCCAGGGGCGAACCCTTCAGGCACAGTGGCCAGCATTCCGCTTCGGCCCAGTTTCGCCAACGCGTCCATATAGGGCGTGTTGGCCGCCTGCATCGGGGTCATGTCACCCAATTCCGGACAGGGTTCGTCGGCCATGCCATCACCCAGAATGATGAGGTATTTCATATCAGCGGATGTTGGCAATACTGATGATGTCGGCAAACACACCGGCAGCTGTAACGCTGGCACCGGCACCGTAGCCCTTGATCATCATGGGATACTGCAAATAGCGTTCGGTGGTGATCAGAATGATGTTGTTGCTGCCTTCCAGATCGTAAAACGGATGCGAAACCGAAACTTCCTGCAAGCCCACCGAGCACGCTCCGTTTTCCATCGTAGCCACGAAGCGGTAGCGTTTGTTCTGGCTTTCGAGTTTTTGACGCTTCGTTTCAAACTGAGCATCCATTTCTCCAATCGTGGCCCAGAAATCGTCGAGCGATCCGTTGAAATATTTCTCAGGAACAAACAAGTTCTTCACCACGTCGTCCTGCTCCAGTTTGTAGCCGGCTTCACGAGCCAGAATCAATATCTTCCGAATCACATCCTTGCCACTCAGGTCTATGCGGGGGTCGGGTTCGGCGTATCGGGCCTCCTGCGCCATTTTGATGGTCTTGCTGAAGGGGATGTCGGCACTAATCGTGTTGAAAATATAATTCAGCGTACCCGACAGTACAGCCTCCATCTTCAGGATGCGGTCGCCCGAGTTGATCAGGTTGTTGATCGTATTGATGATGGGAAGTCCTGCGCCCACATTCGTTTCAAACAGGTACTTGATACCTTTTTGACGGGCCAGGTTCTTCAGGCCTATGTAGTTTTCGTATTCCGAGGAAGCGGCAATCTTGTTGGCTGCCACCACAGAAACGTTGTTCTCCAGGAGTTCGCGGTACAAACCGGCAATTTTCGGCGAAGCGGTGCAATCCACAAATACCGAGTTGAAGATGTTCATCTTCAGTATTTCGTTTTTCAGTAGTTCCGGTGTTGTTGGCACACCCTCGTTGTGGAGTTTTTCTGAGTAGGTATCCAAGTCGATGCCGTCGCGGTTAAAGATGGCCTTGTCGATATCGGCTATACCCACCACATTGAGCTTCACGCCATTCTGTTTCATCAGCAGGGGTTGCTGTTGCTTGATTTGGTCGAGCAGACTTCCTCCAACCGTTCCAATGCCGGTTAGGAAAATATTCAGCACCTGGTATTCCGACAGGAAGAAGGAATCATGGATCACGTTCAAGGCTTTCTTCAGGGAAGACACGTTGGTCACGAAAGAAATGTTCGTTTCAGAAGCTCCCTGAGCACAAGCAATGACGTTGATACCGTTGCGGCCCAACGTACCGAAAAGCTTACCGGCTATACCCGGTGTGCGCTTCATGTTCTCGCCAACAATAGCCACCGTCGCGAGGTCATTTTCGGCAAAAATCTTGTTGATCTCTCCCATTTCCATTTCCTGAGCGAATTCCTGTGTGAGCACGGAAACGGATGACTCGGCATCGGCCGATCGTACGCCTATGGACGTTGAATTTTCGGATGAAGCCTGTGAAACGAGAAATACAGAAATGCCGGCCTTAGCCAACACTTTGAATATGCGGTAGTTTACACCAATCACCCCTACCATACCCATGCCTTCAATGGTAATCAGACTCGTGTCGCTGATGGAGGAAATACCCTTGATGGACTTGCCACCAGTGGCCATTTCGCTTGAGATATACGAACCCGGAGCCTCCGGATTAAATGTATTTTTGATGATGATGGGTATGTTTTTGTGATAGGCCGGGAATATCGTGGGAGGATAGATAACCTTAGCACCAAAATTACTCAGCTCCATGGCCTCCATATAGGTCAGTCTGTCAATAACATACGCATTGTCTATAACCTTGGGGTCGGCGGTTAGGAATCCGTCCACATCGGTCCAAATCTCCAGGATGGAGGCATTCAGTTCAGCGGCCAAGATGGCGGCCGTATAATCGGAACCACCCCTACCTAGATTGGTCGTTTCCCCTGTTTCGGCGTTGCTGGAAATGAATCCGGGCACGACGAGTACGTCGGGAACGTTGGCAAAGGCTTGAGCCACCTTTTTGGAGGTGAGCTTGAAATTGACGATGTGTTTGCCGTGCTGCTCATTGGTCTTGATGAATTCTCTTGAATCAAGCAGCCCTGCATTCAAAAATTTTGAGATAAAGAAGGAAGAGATGCGTTCGCCGTAACTCACAACAGCATCGGAGGTCTTGCCGGAGCAATCCTGTATCAGATAAAGTCCTTTGAAGATATTACCCAACTCATCCAGCATCTGGTCTACGGCAAACTGCACGGCGTTCAAGGATTCATCGGAAAACAGACCTTTGAGAATGGTCTCATGCAATTCCCTAATGGTTTGAAAGGATTGTACATAGCCCAGATCACCAACAGAAGCCAGTTTAGTGGTATTTATCAGTAAGTCGGTGACACCTCCGATTGCCGAAACGACAACAACGACGGGTTCTTTTTCAGCAACTACGATTTGTTTGATGTTGAGCAAGCTGTTAACGGAACCTACGGACGTTCCGCCGAATTTCATGACTTTCATTAGTTTGTTTTTTTGTGTTGTATGGAATCAACCATCGACGTCGGACATACAAACGCCCCCAGTGACAAAACACCGTCGACTCGTTGAAAAAAATGAATAGTTGTAAGAAGAAACGGGTATTTACCCGAAGCCTGAACCATTATTGGCTCAGTGGAAGAAAGGGCATAAAACCCACTTCCTGTATTGAAGAAAGTTAGCAGACCCCCCAAGGGGTGATGGTCGTTCGCATGTATGAAAAATACAGCATATGCAGTAGGTATAAAAACATATGCTGCAAATATACAGGTTTATATCGAAAAAATGCCCGGAATTCAAGCGTTTTTTTTCACTTCTTCCTATGACGCAAAAGTTAGGACGAATAGATACTACTATTTCCGCCTTGGACGGTACGCTTATTAATGAAAATAGACAGAGAAAATATACGGTACAGCTACCGGCGTTTTGTCAACCAAAGCCGAATTCCAGCGCGGCATGCTCGACACAAATCGAATAGCCTCATTATCCAAATCGGGATGAATCTTTGTCATCAATCTTACATCCGTAATGGAACCATCTTCCCTAACGATGAAGAATACCAATATGCACCCCTCGAGCATATGTGTCCACACAACATTCGGAATAATCAGACTATCCTTTTTATACGCTTCCAACGCCTTATTTCCCCCAAAAAATGTTGGCTCTTTATCCACCTTCATGGGTTCTACTATAGCTTCTCCATGTTTCCCTTTAAGATTCATCAAGACGGACAATTCATCCTCACCGGTCTTATTCAAGACCTTATAGCTGACCACTTTATTTTCCTCATAAACCACTTCCTTTTGGATGCGCCCATTACTATAGTACCACGTGAACTTTCCATCACGAATCTCTGGTTCCAATGAGACATACGAAGCTGTACGGTATAATTCCCCTGACGAATAGTAATCTGTCGCTAAGTAATGCTGCGTAATTGAGTCCATTTCCACAATACGGAAATATGCAGCACCTTTTTTTCCAGGTAAGGGTTCCCACGTAGAATCAAACCATTTTATATCAATGGATTGCACCTCAAATAGAGCAGTCAAGACAAAAAACAAAGACAAAAAAAAGTACCTTTTCCTTTTTTCCATGTTAGTTAACTATAGCTATTCCCCAGAAACATATTCCTGACTTTTCACAAAGAAAGGGCTGTTGTTTTATCAATTACGGCAGATTCAAGTTGTTCCGAGTAAATTGCTGCGCACTCTTGTTGGAAAAAAAGATGGGCAAGACATAGGGCACTTCAACCGGAGTCGTTCCAACAAGCGCGGGATTCCAGCGCGGCATTTTTGAAACATATTTAAGTGTCTCATTATCCACATCCACTTGCAGCGATCTGGCAATCTTCATATCAGTCAACGAACCATCAACTCTGACAATAAAATACACCAACACATAACCTTCAATTGGTTCAGTGGCTGTCACCGGCGGATAATGCAAATTCTTGCGTTCAAAGGCTGCCAAGGCTTTCTTCCCCCCAACAAAAGAGGGTTCCTTGTCCACCTTCATGGGCTCGGAGAGTTCTTCTCCATTTTTCCCTTGAAAAGACAGTAGAACAGACAATTCCGGCTCTCCCTTTTTGTTCAATAATTTTGAACTGACTACTTTATTCCCTTCGTAAACCACTTCCTTTTGGAGGCGGCCATTGGAATAGTACCAGGTGAATTTCCCATCGCGAATTTCAGGCACCATGGCAATATAAGAAGCTGTACGGTATAATTTACCCGATACATAGTAATCATTCACGATGTGGTGCTGCGCCGTTGAGTCCATTGAAGTTAAACGATAATACGCAGCGCCGCTCTTTGTTGGTACGGCGTTCCAATTTGAATCAAACCACTTGACATCAAGAGACTGTGCTCCAAGCACTGTGGTCAACACAAAAAATACAAATACGAAGAATGGCTTCATAATCGAACTTGTTTAATTTACCTGATAACGTAACAAATATAGGTAATATTTCCGAAATCAGCACATTAATACCCCACCATCATACCAACCGTCAAGTTTAGCATAACAGGAGCCTTACGTTCGTGATAGTTAAACAATACACTAGGGTAAAGGTATAAGACATCACTATAATTCGTCTTTCGCATCAAATAGGCTCCAATCTTACCGGTCATCCCCTTACAATAGTCATGGCTGTTTATAAAAATATTGGTAGTGGTCGAATTCCCCCTTTCATAGAAAGCAGAAGCGGTAGGCATCACAATTAGCTGATTATCAACCCAATGATTCATTGCAAATGTCAAACCCAATTTACCCACGGAATAGCCATCGTATTCAATGAATGTAGCCTCGTCTTTCCAATACCGATAGTTTCTGTAGTCGTTTGATTCCAAACCACCCTTCAGACCAAGGCTATAGGATGTTTTATTGTCCATTTGATTTGATAAAAACCACCAGGTTAACATGCCCGAAACCCCGTTGATATAACCATCGTAAGTGTATTGGTCTTGCGTGTTGAAGTTGGTCTTAATATAGCTGCCTTCAATTTCAAAATGAGATTTCAGGGAAAGTCCCAACTCGCAGGAAAAACCATCGACCTCCTTTCCCTTCTCAAGACCAGCTGAAAGATGAATCGCATTCATATCTTCATCATACACCGAACTGAGCTGAGCTGACAGCATACCGGAAGTGCAAAGTGCCAAGTAAAAAACAAGTATCTTTTTCATGTGAACGCGTATATTCGCAAATTTAATTCAAGTACAAAAATAATCAGCTTGTGCGATAAATGCCACATTATTGCCTATTTTTAAAGAAGACTTTTGAATACAGGTCCAAACTGTTACAGGAGGCCGTTTTCCCAGTCAGCGATTGACATCATGGATAGTTACGTCAATCGAATTGGGTAATCGGGGCATTATCGCGGAAGGAAGTGGCATCAGATCGGGCACAAGTAGCCGAGCAGCAACCGAATCCGGTCGAACAGCCACTGAATCCGGTAGAACCAACGATTCTGATTGTCCCAGCGCAGTCATAAGCGACAGGGCTTCCTCCTCAGCCAACACCCTGAGTGTGACGGGAGCCCTACCGAAACGAACCAGGTCGATTTGTTTCGCCGCGGCCATGGACACATCCACCAAATGACCTTTCCTTGGTCGAAACCGATCGTTAACACGCACCACCACCGATTGTTGATTTTTTACAAGGGTCACTAACAAATACGTGCCAAAGGGATGGTAGGAATGGGCGGCCGTAAACGCCTTATCGTCATACGGCTCCCCACTGGTAGTACGTTGGCCCACAAGGCGCTGGTTGTAAAATGACGCTTCTCCCGTCACCTCCTTCTCCCTGTTCGTTTCGGCAATCGTACCGCAGGGGCACACACATAAGATGGCTGCTGCTGACAACCAAACCAACCACCGTTTACTAAATAGAGACAAAGCCTTGTATTTAACCATCAGGGGCAAAGATACAAAAAACAGCTGTAGACCCTAACAGCGGTTAAATCACCAACATATTCGACATCAATCTATTTTTTTGATTATCATTTCAATTTCATTACTTTCGCATATGTAAGCCGAACTACCATGAACAACCAAGATTTGGATACCCTTTTTGAGTTACTGATTAAGCACTCGTCCACATGCAGTGTTTTTGTGGACATTGAAGGAAACGTCATTCGCTTCAACAAAGCCTTCCAAGAACTTCTAGGGTACACCTTTGAAGATATCAATGCACATGTGAGCCTTGTCTACGAATCTGAAGCGAATAGGCAGCGCGAATCCGGGTTTATGAACGAACTGCTCAGCGGCCAACGCACTGACATCAAGTATCAATCCACCCGTGTCACAAAAGATGGACGCATTATACCCGTTGAGGTGACGGCTCTTCTTTTCACCAACAGAGAAGGCAAGCCCGACTTTGCCCTGAAACGCATTGAAGACATCACCCAAAAGCTCCAATCCGAACAAATCACCATGAACCAAGTCTTCTTCCTAAAGACGATTTTGGATGAAATACCGCTTAGTTTCTATTTCAAAGACAAGGATAGCCACTTCCTGCTCAACAGCAATGAACACGCTCATTTTTTGGGGGCACCCGACGCCAAGTCCATGAGGGGCAAGTCGGACTTTGACTTTTTTGCCGAAGTTCATGCCAAAAGAGCGTATGAAGATGAACAGGCAATCATGCATAGCGGTAAAAGCCTGGATATTGTTGAAGAAGTCACGTCAAAAGACGGGAGTATCCGCTGGGCACAGACCATCAAGTCGCCGTTACGGGATATGAACGGAGAAATCATGGGAACCTACGGCGTTACCAGGGACATCACCGACCTGAAACTAGCCGAAAACACCTTGCATCAAAAAAACAAGCAACTGGAGGAAACCATTGAAGAACTGAACCGCACACAAAATAGACTGATTTTTGCGGAAAAGATGGCCGCTCTGGGCAACCTGATTGGAGGCATCGCCCACGAAATCAATACACCCTTGGGCGCCATCAAGGCCAGTTCCTCCAATATCAGCGATGTAGTACAGAAAATAAGTGTCGATTTGCCGTGGCTGTTTAAACATGCCTCGCAGGAAGAAATCAACTGGCTGTTCAAGTTGTTCCTTGAAGCCGATGCTAGGGACATATCGGTTTTTTCCAAGGAAGAACGCCAACGCAAACGGGAACTCACCAGTTTATTTGAAGAAAACAACGTAGAGAATGCCGCCCTAACAGCGGACATCATCGTATCCCTGAAGCTCAAAGACTCCGACGACACTTATTTGACTTTTTTACGGCAACCCAACGCTCAGCGGTTGTTGATTATTCTCAAAACCTTGTTTTCGCTCAAACGCAACGGCAATAACATCTCCGTATCAGTAGAAAAGGCCGCCGACGTAGTTAGGGCGTTGAAAAGCTATATTTACAAGAACGATACGGGTGATTTTGAAGCCGCAGACTTGACAGAAACCATCAATACGGTGCTCATCCTGACCGCCAACATGATCAAGCATACAAAAACAGTGGTAACTGCAGAACTGAAGTCTGTTCCACCCGTTTTTTGCCGCCAGGATGAACTATGCCAAGTGTGGACCAACCTCATTACCAACGCCATCCAGGCCATGGGGGAAAATGGAAGCCTGGACATCAACATGACATACGATGCTTCAAGGGAGGTCATTGTTACCACGTTCAAAGATAATGGCCCCGGAATACCCGAAACCGTTAAGTCACGCATTTTTGAGCCCTATTTTACGACCAAACCGAAAGGCATTGGCACCGGCATGGGCCTTGACATCTCAAAACAAATCATTGAAAAGCACAAAGGAATTATCCGATTCGAGTCCGAACAGGGTCAAGGTGCCACCTTTATTGTAGAAATACCGATAAATCAAGAACGAAAATAACCCCTCACCATGAAACAAGCCATTATTTGCGTTGACGACGAAGATATAATCCTGGAAGCCCTAAAAGACCAACTAGGCCCTTTTTTCGAAAGCCAGTACCTGATTGAGACATCAACTACCGCAGAAGAAGCCCTTGAAATCTATCAAGAGTTAAAAGACAACGGCTACGACATCCCTGTGGTCATTTCCGACTACCTCATGCCGGGCATGCGTGGAGACGAGTTCTTGATCAAAATCCACCAGAGGAACCCCCACACACTGAAGATCCTGTTGACAGGACATGCCAACATCGAAGGCATCACCAACGCCATCAATAAGGCCAACTTGTACCGGTACATACCGAAACCCTGGGACAGGGATGACTTGATTTTGACAGTTAGGGAAGCTGTCCGCAGCTTTCTGCAGGAAGAAGAAATCGTCAGTAAAAACGTGGAGTTGAAAGCCATCAACGACAATTTGGAAAAATTGGTGGAAGAACGTACGTTTGAATTGGAACAGGCCAATGCCACCAAAGATAAGTTCTTCTCCATCATCGCCCACGACATGAAGGACAATTTTGGTGGACTGCTGGGGTACGCCGAGGTGCTTTCCACCGAATTCGATCGATTTGATGAAAAAGAACGAAAGAATATGGCCGATGTCATTTGGGATGTGTCCGGTCAGTTGTACAAGTTGTTGGGAAACCTGTTGGAATGGGCAAGGATTCAGACCGGCAACATGTCGTTTAATCCCACCACCTTTCCATTAGCAGCATTTATTCAGGATGAGTTCACCCTCCTAAGCGAATTTGCTCGTCAAAAACAACAAACGTTGACATTCAAACCAACGCAGGAAATCATGGTTAATGCCGATGAAAGTATGTTATCAACTGTTATGCGCAACATTGTCATAAACGCCGTTAAGTTCACTCCCAACAACGGCACCATCGATGTCAGCATTGAGAAGCGGGACAACGTGGCCTTTATCCGGGTGAAAGACAACGGCGTGGGCATTTCAGCCGATAACCTTGCGCGCCTGTTTAAGGTCAACGAATCGGTCAAGACATACGGCACAAACCAAGAGCCAGGCACCGGACTCGGATTAATCTTATGCAAGGAATTTCTGATACGAAACGGCGGTGACATTTCCATCGAATCGACCTTTGGAGAAGGCACAGTCGTTTCGTTCTACGTACCCGCCAACCTCTTTTAAGTACATACCGTGAACGACGCAAAAATCAGCGTTGAGTCTACCAATAAAAGACTGGTTAAAACCCTTCTATTGATCCTAGTCATTAAGCTGTTCCTCGTATTCGTGGTACTGAAGGTCTTTTTCTTTCCAAATTTCCTGAATGAACGATTCAACACGGATGTGCAAAAATCGGACTACGTTGGCTCCCGGCTGACCGACGAGTGCATTAAACCCGATTTTACGCCCTAATCAACCACCGCATTATGGACGAAATACCTTTTTCCCTGGTCGACCTTTCCCGGGCGCAGTTTGCCCTGACAGCCATGTATCACTGGCTGTTTGTCCCGCTTACGCTGGGTTTGGGACTCATCATCGCCATCATGGAGACCCTCTACTACAAGACAGGAAATCCCGAATGGAAACGCACCACCCAATTCTGGATGAAGTTGTTTGGTGTCAATTTTGCCATTGGAATCGCAACGGGTCTTATTCTTGAGTTTGAATTTGGGACAAACTGGTCGAATTACAGTTGGTTTGTGGGAGATATTTTTGGTGCTCCTCTGGCCATCGAGGGCATCTTTGCCTTTTTTATGGAGTCAACATTCATAACCATTATGTTCTTTGGCTGGAACAAGGTGGGCAAAGGCTTCCATTTGGCCTCCACCTGGTTGACGGTCGCGGGCGCCACATTGTCTGCCCTGTGGATACTGGTAGCCAACGCGTGGATGCAATTCCCCGACGGAATGGTGTTCAACCCGGATACTATGAGAAACGAGATGGCCGATTTTTGGGCTGTTCTATTATCACCTGTAGCGATTAACAAGTTCATGCACACCGTATTTTCCTGCTGGATTGTCGGTGGTGCCTTTTGCTTGGGTGTCAGCGCGTGGTTCTTGTTAAAGGGTAAGGAAAAGGAACTGTCGCTGAAAAGCATCCGTATTGCCGCCATTGTCGGTTTTATGGGCGCCGCTCTGACTGCGTTGACCGGTGACGGTTCGGCTCAACAGGTTGCACTGCGCCAACCCATGAAACTGGCTGCCATGGAGGGATTGTATGAAGGAAAATCAAATGCTGGCCTTGTTGCTTTCGGAGTATTGAACCCGGCGAAAAAAACCTACAACGATTCCATCGACCCCTTTTTGGCAAAAATCGAAATTCCCGGCATGTTATCCCTGCTTTCTTTCAGGGATGTCACTGCGTTTGTACCCGGCATTTCCGACATCATGAAAGGAGGATTTGAGCAGCGAGCCTTCGATGGCACTTCACATACGGCACTTTCGGCAGAAAACCGGATGATCAAAGGCAAGGAAGCCATTGCGGCATTGTCGGCTTACCGGAAAGCGAAGAGTGAACACAACGATTCGCTGGCCGCTTTGCACAAAGAAGCACTGGAAATAAATTACCCGCATTTCGGTTACGGGTTCCTTCCTTCTAAGGATGCCATCATTCCACCCGTCCCTTTGGTCTTTTATGCTTTTCACCTGATGGTGATCCTCGGCCTCTTTTTCCTGGGAATATTTCTGCTTACTGGCTACTTGAGTTGGAAAAAATCGCTTCACACGTACCGCTGGCTGCTTTGGCTGTCGGTACTTGGCATCCCGTTGGTGTGGTTGTGTTCCGAATGCGGATGGGTGGTTGCCGAAGTCGGGCGCCAGCCATGGGTCATACAAGACATCATGCCTACTTATGCGGCTGTTTCCAACTTGGATACGAAATCGGTCATAATCACCTTCTGTTTGTTTGCCCTGTTGTTCACCGGTCTGCTTGCCGCTGAAGTCAGCATCCTTGTCAAACAGATCCGTAAAGGCCCTCAAGAAATTCACTAATCCTTGCATGCCCAATGGACTATACCTTTTTTCAACATTACTGGTGGTTTGTCATTTCCTTGTTGGGAGGCATCCTCGTTTTCCTGTTGTTCGTTCAAGGTGGACAAACCCTTATTCATCAAGTGGGAAAGACCGCGTTGGAGCAGACGGTGTTGATCAATGCCCTGGGACGCAAGTGGGAGTTCACCTTTACCACCCTTGTCACCTTTGGAGGTGCCCTATTTGCCGCCTTCCCGCTGTATTACGCCGTTAGCTTCGGAGGTGCATACTGGCTTTGGATGCTCATCCTGTTTTGCTTCATCATTCAGGCAGTTTCCTATGAATTCCGCTCCCAAAAAGGGAACCTTTACGGAAAGCGTACGTATGAACTATTTCTCATTATCAACGGCATAGGAGGCATCATCCTTCTGGGTGTGGCTGTCGGTCTCTTTTTTTCGGGTGGTGAATTTGTCGTTTCTCGTGGCAACCTGACCAACCCCGGCAATCCTGTCATTACCACTTGGGGAAATGCGTGGAGGGGATTGGAAGCAATTACCCAACCGTTGAACCTGCTTCTGGGCCTATCCCTCTTTTTCCTAGCTAGGACGCAGGCAGCCCTCTATTTTATCAACAGCATTGACAACGAAGCCATACGGATTCGCTCACGACACCAGGTCTTGGTTAATGCCGTACCTTTTCTGATTCTGTTTTTGGGATTTTTGTTCTTCCTACTCCGGTCATCGGGATATACGTACGATCCGATCGACAAGATTCAGCTGTCACTCAATACGTTTCATTACGCATTCAGTTTTTTGGATATGCCGGTTGTTCTTCTGATGTTAATTATAGGTACGGGGCTACTCCTTGGTGGTATCTTTCTCACCTGCTTCAACCCTGCTTTTAAAAAGGGCATTTGGTTCAGTGGGTGCGGAACCGTTTTGGCCGTGACAGCCATTCTTTTAGTGGCGGGATGGAATCATTCGGCCTTCTTTCCTTCACGGATTGATCCAAGTAGCTCATTGACGATTGCAAACGCATCTTCAAGTCTGTTTACCTTGAAGGTGATGAGTATTGTCTCGCTTCTCATTCCCTTTGTGATGCTCTATATCTTTAAGGTATGGAACGTCATTAACAAGACGCCTTTGACAGAAGCGGAGATACAAGGAAACGATCATTCGTATTAATCGATATATACTACCCACGGCGTATGTTACCACCTATTTTTGAAGAGCCTTCGTTTAGCCTTTACCGTTTTATTACTTTATTAAGCATTTGCCTGACTCACTTTTTTAGTATTGTGTTCATTTTGCTGCGTACACCCCAAACCCCGTCACTTCGAGCATACAGACTGTCGAAGTACATCATGGCCATTGCATATATGTTGGTTGCCGTATTCAATACCGTTGAATTGTTAAATACCGATCAGTATACCGATGGACGATATACCTTATTAATTACAGTGGCCGCTTCTTCGTTGCAGATATTTTTATTATCGGCTATACTAATCATGTTGATCAACACCCAGTATTTCAATATTCGTAATTTCCTGTTTGAATTACTTCCTTCCATTGTATTGGGCATCATCGCCTATATAATGTTGCGCAGTGATCATTCCATTGCATTCAATTACGCGCTTGGTATTTTCATAACCTATTTTTGCCTTCAATGCGTACGTTACAGCCTTCGGTTTTTCAAGGAAAAAGCCAACACCATCCGAAAAATTGACAATTTCTTTTCGGCAGATGCCAACAGTAGAAAACTGCGTTGGATTACCCAGACATTCATTGCGCTTATGTGCATGGGGGTCTTGGCGATGCTATCCTTTATCATTCCGAGAATGTTCATGATTCCATTTTCAGTCCTGTACTTCCTGTTTTATTTTTACTTGGGCATGAAGCACTTGAACTACATCTATTATTTCCATGAGTACGAGATTGTTTTTACTCCACAAGCCGAAAACGTCGATTTGACGACTCAGCACAACAACCATTCCCTGCCGTGGGAACAACTGGAGAACGCCATAATCAATTGGGAGAAAACCCGTTTTTTTACCGAGCCCGGCCTTACCATTGAACAAGTCGCCACACAGTTGAATACCAATCGTACCTATTTGTCCAACTACGTCAACCAAATCAAACAGCAATCCTTTAAAGAGTGGATCAACCAACTAAGAATAATGGAAGCCAAGCAGCTCCTTTTGGAAAAACCGACCCGGCATGTAGGAGAAATTGGTGTGATGGTGGGTCTGCCCGACAAAAGCAACTTTGGGCGATTGTTCACGCGAAATACAGGAGTCAGTCCTCAAACTTGGCGAAAAAAACAGCAAAAAGCATGATTCTATCGGGGGGAGTGTTCAAACAAATACCTGTTTTACCCCTATTTTTTGATAATTAACCCTATATTGTGGTCAATGCGTACACATCTTTTGTTGCTATGACCACTAGCCTACTTGGTCTTTACCTACCTTTGAATCGTGATTTACAACGGGCTTGATACACCTGTATTCTCGTTGAATTGTGTGAGAACATGAATCATTTGGAGTGGAGAGCCCGGATTTGCTGATTAAGTTCAACAAATCCGGGTTTTTCGTTATTTTATAAGTATGTTTTGCCAAGGATTGTCGTATCCTGCACTTTTTTGTATGTTTGTGCAACATTCTTTAAGTGCAACTCACATCATTGAGTGAAACGAATGGCACCATCGATTTGAAAAACACAACAGATGCCAACTGACAGCAGTGCTTCCATATTGCTCCTTTGTACCGGTGGAACCATTACCATGTCGGTAGATCCGGGATCTGGTTCGTTAACACCTTTTCGTTTTGACCAACTACATATCCATATGCCTGAGCTGAGAAAGTTCGATTATCAGATTGACTTTGTTCAGTTCGACCCGTTGATGGATTCTTCCGATGTGGGGCCGTCAGATTGGATACGCATGGCTGAAATCATCTACGAGGCGTACCACCGGTACGATGGCTTTGTTGTATTACACGGAACGGACACCATGGCTTACTCCGCCTCAGCACTCAGCTTTATGCTGCAGGGAATACAAAAACCCATCGTATTTACCGGATCCCAATTACCAATCGGCATGGTTCGGACAGACGGGAAGGAAAACCTGATCACATCCATCGAAATAGCGGCTGATAAGGAAAACGGGAAAGCGTTTGTACCTGAAGTATGTATTTTTTTTGAAAGCACCCTGTGGCGTGGCAATAGGACGACAAAAAAAAATGCAGAATTGTTCAACGCCTTTGGCTCTTACAATTATGCCCCATTGGGAATGGCCGGAGTGCATATACGCTATAACCGTACGGTCATTCAACAACCAAACGAGGACAAACCGTTGATGTTGCACAAACTGTTGGACTCCAACATTGCCATCCTCAAGCTTTTTCCTGGAATCACGCACGTGTATGTACATGCTGTTTTCAATACGCCGGGATTACGAGCCGTCATCCTGGAATCCTTTGGAGCCGGCAATGCCCCTATCACAGACTGGTTAATTGAAGAGCTGCTTACAGCTGCCAAAAAAGATATTGTTGTCGTGAATATCACCCAATGCAATACAGGAAGTGTAGAAATGGGACGATATAAAACAAGTGTCCACTTGCTGGACGCCGGTGTTGTCAGCGGATACGACATCACCACCGAATCAGCGGTCACCAAGTTGATGTTCTTGCTGGGACATTACCAAGATGCTGCCATCGTACGAAACGAGTTCACTCAATCGTACTGCGGTGAAATGACTGTAGAATGAGAACCAATTAACATATATACTTACAACTAATTTAAATCATTTATGAGTAAAGAACAAAATGGAGCCAAATTTTACATTTTTGGCATCACACTCATCGCCACAATCGGTGGATTGCTGTTCGGTTACGACACAGCTGTGATTTCCGGAGCCGTAGACTCCCTGAAGAGTTTCTTCCACCTCAATGCCGAAACATTCGGTGACATGGCTGCATTTTATCACGGTGCCACCGTATCGAGTGCCCTGATTGGATGTATTATCGGTAGTGCCTTATCCGGTATATTCGCTTCAGCCCTGGGTCGTAAAAAATCCCTATTTCTGGCAGCCACGCTCTTTTTGGTCGCCTCTCTTGGCGCCGCTTATCCCGAATCCTTTTTCTTTCAAAAAGGTGATGGATCCTTGTCCGTACTAATCGCTTTCAACATCTACCGTATTATCGGTGGTATTGGAGTAGGTTTGGCATCCGCTATTTGCCCGATGTACATTGCAGAAATCGCACCGGCAGAAATCAGGGGCAAACTGGTTTCATGGAACCAATTTGCCATCATTTTTGGTATGCTCATCGTTTACTTCGTGAACTTCTTCATTATCAAGGGAAAACCCCTCGAATGGGTCGATGCAATCGGCTGGCGCTGGATGTTCGCTTCCAATGCTGTCCCCGCTGCTTTGTTTGCCTTACTGCTTGCCTTCGTTCCGGAAACCCCGCGTTACCTAGCCATGATTGGTCAGGAAGATAAGGCGCTTCATATCCTGACCCGCATCAACGGCAAGAACAAAGCCGCCGAAATTCTTGCTGAAATCAAAAGCACCGTTCACGAAAAAGTGGAAAAAACCCTTACCTATGGGTGGAAGGTGTTGGTTATTGGTATTCTGCTGTCCGCCTTCCAACAATTGGTCGGTATCAACGTGGTACTGTATTATGCACCGACCATTTTTAAAGGACTTGGATTCGGCCAGGATGCAGCCATGTGGCAAACGGTGATCATGGGTTTTGTCAATATCATCTTTACCTTGGTTGCTATTTTCACGGTTGATAAGTATGGTCGCAAACCCTTGCTGATCATCGGTTCGATAGGTATGGCAATTGGTATGTTCACCATCGGTGGGCTAGCCTATTTCAACATCATCGGTATCAGCACCTTGATCTTCATTGTTATCTACACCGCTTCGTTCATGATGTCGTGGGGTCCCATCTGCTGGGTGTTGATTTCTGAAATCTTCCCGAACACCATCAGAGGCAAGGCAGTCGCTATTGCCGTAGCTGCACAATGGATTATGAACTTCACCGTTTCATCCACCTTCCCGGCCTTGGAAAGCTTCAGCATGACCTTCACCTACTGCTTATATGGTGTAATGAGTGTTTTGTCCGCTCTCTTTGTCTGGAAAATGGTGCCTGAAACCAAGGGTAAAACCCTGGAAGACATGTCCAAATTGTGGGGCAAACGTTCCAAGTAATCAGCTTCAATACTAAAAACTGATTTCCATGAACCAAAGGTTTATCCTACTTATCCTTACTACACTTCAGTTATCGAGCCTGTGCCTTTTCGGACAGGAATCGGTGACTGGGCGTGTGGTGGATAAGTCGGGAAAACCCATCGATGTGGCCGCAGTCTACATCAATGGAACCACTTTGAAAACAACGACCACAGACAATGGCGCGTTTGAACTGAAGGAAGTCACATTCCCTTGTCAACTCGTGGTGAGCCACCTTGGATTTGAGACCCTTAAAGCCAATCTTGATGGCCCTCCTGCTATGGCGATGTTGTTGTACATGAAAGACAAAGACATCACTCTTTCTGAAGTTTCCGTTGAAGGAAAAGATAAACGCAAAGAGCTCCTCCAATCGTTTCGGGATAATTTTCTGGGATGGGATACGTGGGGAAAAGGTGCTGCCCTGTTGAATGAAAACGTGCTGACATACCAATTGACCTATAATGAAGACACCACAAACGCCTCGTTTTCAGGCGACCTGAGACAGCTAAACCTACCCAGGTCCATTATAGATCGATCCCTAGTGGTTAAAGCCAAAGAGCCGCTTCAAGTTGATCTTCCCTTGCTGGGTTATACCTTGACTGTTGACTTGGACTACCTCTCTCTCATTCAAACCATTCCCTATTACAACCATGTGACGGGTTTAACAATGGATCGTTTTGAGATCTGCCGATACTTGGGCTCTTACTCTTTCAAGACCAAAGAAAATGTAACCAAGTCAAAACAACGCCGATACGATCGCAACCGAAAAGACGCTTACTACAATTCAACGATGCATTTTGGCCGATCGTTGCTCCAAAAGGACTTGCTGAAAAACGGGTTTTTGTTCCTCAATAAACGAAAAGACCCCATAACAAATAGCAACTCTTATGAATGGGTCAATCTGGACTCTTGTTCACGATTTGACGAAAGAGGCAACTTGCACATTTATGGATTGGCCGGTAAAAGCTTTGAGATTCATTATTTTGGAAAAGCAAACGGATCTCCGGTTGACATGAGTAAAAAGCAATACAGCAACCCAATTGAGTACGCAAAGCGGTATAATGTATATTACAATGACATAAATTGTTCCACCATCTATTTTACCAACGATACGTGTATCATTCGGAAAAACGGCACCGTTCCCGACAGCGGCATCTCGTTCGGAGGGAAAATCAGTAATAAGAAAGTGGGAGCTATTTTGCCTGACGATTACACACCTGTAGAGGAGTAACTTACACGTAGACCTCCAACAACAGACAATCGCTGTCTGTGCCAATGACAACATCCTTCAGCAAGGCCGGCAGTAGAATTGTCGCGCCCTGCATGATGGGTTGCACACCGCCTTCGTATCTGAGGAAGCCTTCCCCACCCATGCACACCAGCAGCACAAAACTATCTATAGCATGATAGGAACGCGATAGCTCCATTTTATACGTCAACCGGATGCGATTGACCTGAAAATAGGAAAAACGGATCAATGGTACCACATCATTATCCCTTTCCTCGTAAACTGTTTTAGTTTCAGTGACGGGTGTATAATCGATGGCATCCCCGGCTTCTTCCACGTGCAAAGGCCTCAACTGCCCCTGCGCATCCTTTCGGTTGTAGTCGTACATCCGATAGGTGATGTCCGATGATTGCTGAATTTCAGCAAGAAAAATACCAGCTCCGATGGCGTGAACCCTACCTGAAGGCAAAAAGAACACATCACCAGGGTTTACCTCAATGTACTGCAGCACTTCTTCCAGCGTGCCATTTTCCACCCGACG
>Ga0302289_1000037_pt1 | contig 83302 bp, 76 predicted proteins | sample III_Fen_N1_2_FD_194552 | JGI IMG/M metagenome (GOLD analysis project Ga0302289, IMG submission 194552) | Peat permafrost microbial communities from Stordalen Mire near Abisko, Sweden - III_Fen_N1_2 | ecosystem: Environmental > Terrestrial > Soil > Wetlands > Permafrost | place: Sweden: Abisko... | reverse complement strand
ATTCGTTATCCAGTTCAATGACGGTAAGGTTGTGGTTGTTTTGTAGTAAGATGCGAGTTAATACGCCCATGCCCGGTCCGATTTCCAGAACAGGCAATCCCCTGTACGCGTCAACGGTACCGGCTATTTGGGCAGCTATATCCAGGTTTTTTAGGAAATGCTGTCCAAGGGATTTTTTGGGTTTTACAGGAATCATCCACCTCTGTACGAAAAAATGAGTACATTTATGCCCTTGTGTACGGGCTTGACGTACAAAAGTACTACTTTTTGTTGAAGAGTATGCCGCTACTAAAAAAAATACTTCAGGTTGTCGTACCGCTTGCATTGGCCATTGTCCTGTTTTGGCTGGTGTACAGGAATATGGATTTTGATCGATTGGTTGACGTATTTAAGCGTGGATTGAATTATGGTTGGTTGGTTGTGGCCGTTGTGTTGAGCGCAATCAGTAATGTATTGCGTGGGTTGAGGTGGCGGCAACTAATAGAACCCATCTCGGGTCAACGTAAAAACTCAACGACGATTTTGGCCGTTTTTGTGGGCTATGCGGTTAACTTGTTGTTCCCGCGTGCCGGTGAAGTGGTACGGTGCGGTCTTGTAACCAAATATGATGGGGTTTCCTTTTCCCGTACGTTGGGAACTGTCATCGCTGAACGAATCTTTGACGTTGCCTGTCTGTTTCTTATTGCAATTAGTGCCATTCTGCTGCAACTTGGTTTTTTTGGTGATTTTTTTAAGCAAAACCCCGATTCCTTGAACAAGTTGACTCGGGTAATCACCTCTCCTGCTCTTTGGGGCAGCTTGCTGTTGTTGCTTGTTGTATTGATTCTTCTCAAAGGGCAATTGAAAAAGAGTCGTTTGTATAAAAGGACCACCGATTTTTTGATGAAAATTTGGGAAGGGATGAAAACCATGGGTACACTGCGTAATCCCCTGCTGTTTGTCGGCTATTCCCTGCTAATTTGGATTCTTTATTTTCTGATGTTTTATGTCGGACGATTTTTCTTTCCTTTTGACATCAACGTGGGCGTAGTGCCCATGCTGAGTGCTTTTGTGATGGGTAGCCTCGGTTTCTTAGCCCCTGTTCAGGGTGGGATTGGTGCGTATCATTTTATGGTTATATATGCATTAACATTCTATGGCGTAAACGAACCGGATGCTGCCCTCTTTGCACTTGTGGTTCATGGGGTTCAGACTATTCAGTCGCTGCTTTTTGGTTTTCTGGCCTGGGTTTGGCTATCTTCAAATAAGTATGCACGTAAAACGGTATAGCTGCCTATTTTTTCTTTTTGCTTCCCCCAATCTAAAGAAAGACCTACATTTGTAGTAACCCTGATCTGAGTACCATGAACCGATATCTATACATTATTCCCCTGCTAATCGTATCTTTTTTCGTTTCCTGCGAAGACGATGGTGTCTATTCGCCACCTTATCTTGTTTCTGAGCCCTCGGACGGATCCATTGAGACCGGTGTATCGGGTACCTTCCCCTATTTCTTGAGTGAGGATATCTCGGGACATCGTTTGACAATGGGCATTAAAGATCAGGCTGGCATCTATTCGATGGATCAGATAGCACACATTGAGTTGACGTTTGCTGCTTCAAATTGGGAGGAACAATTGAGAGCCATGGCCAGTGGGGACAACGAACTTAATGCGACCCTCACCTATGAAGGTAGTGTATTGCCGGCAAAAGTCGGCGTCAGAATAAAAGGAGGATTGGCCGGCTCAACGGTCAAATCTTCTTATTACGTGGCCATCGATGCCGTAAATAATCATCAACTGCTTAACGGATATTATACGTTGATGCTGAATAGTATCGAAGAGGATCCGTCCTGCCTGCGTGAAGCAATCTATAGGCAGTGCATCAGGCGATATATTCCAGCCGCTCAGGTGAATTTTGTAAATGTTCGTATCAATGGGGTGGATCAAGGCTTGTATATAAATACGGAGCACATTAAATCGTCCTTCATTGATGAGTGGTTTGTATCGTCCAACGGATCAAGGTGGCGTGCTGAGCCTACCAGCAAGGCGGATCCCAACAAGGTTGGAGCAAATGGCACCGGGTATTGCGGATTGAATTATTTGGGAGAGACAGCTGCCGATTATGCTCCGTATTACAACTTGAAAAACAAATCATCAGAGGTTGAACCGTTGGATGATATTATCGCCGTTTGCCGAATTCTTGAAAAAACACCTACAGATTCACTCGAAACGGCTATTCGAAAGGTCTTAGAGTTGGATAGGACTTTGTGGTTTCTTGCCTGTGAAAATGTTTTCACCGATGAGGGCGGGTATGTAAACAAAGGCGGAACCGATTACTATCTATTCTGGAATAAGGAAACGGGCCTGCTGACGCCCCTTGAGTTTGACGGAAAAGATACGTTCCATGGCAAGAATGTGAGTTGGGATCCGTTCTATCATGCCGATGACACGCGCTTTCCCTTGCTGAATAAATTATTGGCTGTTCCTTCCATCCGTCAGCGTTATCTGGCTCATTATCGAACCATCTTGAAAGAGGTGTATAACCCGGAATACCTTAACCCGTTGATTGATGAGTTTGCGTCAAAGATTGATTCAGCCGTAATTGCCGATCCGAGGAAAACGTTCACTCACAGCGATTTTACGACGGAAATTTCCACGTTGAAACAGACGATTATGCAACGCTCCACTTTCTTGAATAACCACGCATCCATCAACGTGGCTGGTATGACCATTTCTACGGCTGAATGGGAGGTTCACGGAACAGCCTGGAAGCAACCAGCCTCCACCGATTCGGTGATGGTCACGGCAACTGTTGGAGGGACGGGCTATGCAAGTAGTGTGTTTTTGTGTGCTGGAACCGGTATGTTTGGGGGATTCAAGCGGTTACAAATGTTTGACAACGGTGAACACGGTGACCGTATTGCCGATGATGGTGTTTTTACAGCACTCATCAATCCCCAACGCGCAGGAGTCCGGGTTCGTTTTTACATTGAGGCGGTAAAAGGAAACGCTGCCAAAACTCGTTCTTATATGCCTGCTGGAGCTGAACACGATGTCTTCACGTATGTAGTACATTACTAATGGAAAAAACCCTGATAAAACTGCAGCTGTTGGTATTTTTTTGTTTCCTGTGTACGCTTTTGGTTGCACAGGACACTGATTTTGGCAGTTGGTCCAGTTTGGAAGTGAGCAAGAAAATTGATAATAGAATGAAGTTGATTGTGGGGGAAGAATTTCGTTTACGAAATGACTTACGAACAACCGACAAATTTGAAACAGCCATTGGGCTGGAGTATGGCCTTGGTTCGTATGTGAAAGCTGGCGTATCGTATTCGATGATTAATTATTTTCACCCTAGGGATGATTATCATGAACACAACTTTTTTGAATTGAGGCATCGATTCAACGTCTACGGCGAAGGCGAATATACCCTGGGGCGTTTTGACTTTACCCTTAGAGAACGTGTGCAAAGCACGTATACGGTGTTGGATTCATTGTCAACTGCCAAGATCAATCCAAAATTTGTCTTGCGTTCAAAAGCAGGAGTATCGTACAATATAAAGGGGTCGCCCTTGGAACCTTTCGCTTTTTTTGAATTTTTCAATTCACTGGATAAGGGTTCCAGCGCGTTGAAGTTTACTAGTTACCGATGGAGTACGGGTTTGAAGTACGCTTTAAACAAAAAACTATCGGTGAAACTGGGATACTTGTTCACTTCCGATGTGGATAACGACGAGGCAAACCGTTCAAATGTACTTACTATAGGTTTTGGATATAAATTGTAACAACACCGTGTCTGAAGGAATTACCCGCATACAGTTGCAAGCCGCTTGCGATCTATTGAAGCCAATAACCTTGGACGAGATGAATGGTGTTTGCCTGATGAACCGGATAGATACCAAATACATAGCACCTATCTGGGTATTGCCCAAATTGTTGGAATTTGCAGCTACGGATTTTCGCATCCAGCAAGTAAACGGTTTTTCAATCAGTCAGTATTATACTCAGTATTACGACACGCAGAATCTTGAGATGTACATGGCACATCAAAACGGAAAACTGCCCCGTCAAAAAGTACGGTTAAGAACCTATGTTGATTCCAACCTGCATTTTTTGGAAATAAAACAAAAAAGCAACAAAGGACGCACGGACAAGGTTAGGGTAGAAATGAACGATAATCTGGGAACCAGAGGGCGGTTTAACGCCGAATGGCATGAGTTTTTGACGAATAATTCACCCTACGACGAATTAAAGCTATTTCCACACGTGAATACCAACTTTGAACGCATCACGTTGGTGAACAACAACCTTTCTGAACGCATCACCATTGATACAAACTTGCAATTCATAAACTGTCGCAATGGAAAGCAGGTAAATATGCCGGAATTGATCATCATCGAGCTCAAGCAAGATGGAAGGGTTCATTCAAAAATAAAGGATCACTTGTTTGATTGCAGGATACCACTCGGAGGTATCAGCAAGTACTGCCTTGGAACAGTCCTGACTGACCCTACAGCGAAAAGCAACAGCTTCAGGTTAAAAATTAGATATATCAATAAATTAATCAATACTGAAAAATGATGTCCACTGGTCAGATCTTAAAAGGTCAATTACTCTCAACCGGAGCCATAGATGATGCGCCCATTAGCGATGTCTTAAACATTCCTCTTTTTGATGGTCAAAGTCTCTTTCAATTGTTGATCCGTTTTGGCTTCAACTTGTTGATTTGTTGGGTGATCATACAAGTGTTTTATTATAAGAAAAGTGGACGAAGGGACTATTATTTTACCTTTTTGCTTTTTAGTGTAACCATTTTCTTGTTGATTTTCCTGTTGGACAACGTCAAGCTGCAAATGGGTTTTGCGTTGGGACTTTTTGCTATTTTCGGTATGATTCGCTATCGGACCGAATCGGTACCCATCAGGGAGATGACCTATCTTTTTGAAATCATTGGTATCTCAGTTATCAACGGTTTGGCAATGACTGTGAGTTATGCCGAGATCGTTGTTACAAATGTATTATTCTTACTGGTCACTTGGGTATTGGAAAACAACAAGGTGCTCAAGCATACCGCCTCAAAAATTATCCTGTACGATAAAATACAAAATGTGGTTCCTGAGCGTGAGAAAGAGCTTATCGACGACTTGAAGGCACGAACGGGGTTAGAAATACAGAAAGTGGAAGTGGGAAATATTGACTTCCTGCGCGATGTTGCGTATATTAAGGTGTTCTACAAGCCTCTTAATGAGGTGCTTGCAAGCAATGTTACTTCTAAGGAGCTCAAACCGGAGGAGTTTAATCCTGAAAGCTATTGATTTATGGAACAACTATTCAGTCAACTTCAGCCCACGGCGTTGTGGGGCTATTTTTATGATCTGACCCAACTACCAAGACCATCAGGATTTATGGGTCCGATTCAGGAACACATGCTGCAATTTGGACAATCGTTGGGTCTGCAAACGAGTAAGGATAAAGCGGGCAATATACTCATCCGTAAAGCAGCAACCCCGGGAATGGAAAACAGACCAACCGTGGTGTTGCAGGCACATTTAGACATGGTGCCGCAAAAAAACAGCCATGTGCTCCATGATTTTACCAAAGATTCCATTAAACCAAGGCTGGTTGACGGCTGGGTGCACGCTACCGAAACAACGCTGGGAGCCGATAATGGAATCGGGGTGGCAGCCATCATGGCTGTTTTGGCCTCCGATTCGCTGGAACATGGGCCTATCGAGGCGCTGTTCACCATCGATGAAGAAACAGGGATGGATGGTGCTTTTGCATTGACCAGTGACTCGATTATGGGTCGTACTCTGATTAATCTTGATTCTGAAGACGAAGGAGAATTGTTCGTGGGGTGTGCCGGAGGTGTCAATGTAAATGCGGTGTTTTCTTTTAACCAATTTGCTGCCGTTCCCAAGAACCATGTCGCGTTCACACTTTCCTTGACAGGTTTGAAGGGTGGTCATTCGGGTGTAGATATCCAATTAGGTAGAGCCAATGCCAATAAGCTGCTGTTTCACTTGATCAAGCAATTGGTGCGGGTGTGTGGGGCGAGGCTTTCTTCGTACAAGGGAGGAACCCTGCGCAATGCCATTCCACGAGAGGCATTTGCTGTTATAACCCTGCCCGATTCTAAAGTGGAGGTGCTAAGTCAACAGGTGAAGGCGTTCGAGTCAACGATTCGGGAACTGTATAAAGGCATCGAAGTTGCTGTATCCATAACGGTTACGTCCATTGAAATTCCGTCCGGTTTGTTACCCGAGGAAGTACAGGATGATGTCATAAACGCGATGGTAGCGGTACACGATGGCGTCCTGCGTTTCATGCCTGAACTGCCGAAAACGGTTGAGACTTCGTCTAATTTATCCATCGTGGAGACACGCAATCTTGAAGTTGAGTGTCAATTTTTGGTTCGGAGTGCTTCTTCTTTTATGAAAGATCAACTGGTCTCAATGATTCAAAGTACGTGCTCGTTGGCAGGGGCAAAAGTAAGCACCTCCGGGGAGTATCCCGGATGGATGCCAGACCTGCAATCACATGTGATGGATGTCTGCGTTGATACCTACGAACGTTTGTTTACTGTCAAGTCGGCCGTCAGTGTCATTCACGCCGGATTGGAATGTGGCATCATTCAAGATGGGGTGGGTAAAATGGAAATGATTTCATTTGGTCCCAACATCTCGTTTCCACATTCCCCTGACGAGAAAGTCGAGGTTGCCAGCGTAGATCGTTTTTGGAAATACCTGACAACCGTTTTGACTTCAATTTAAGTGCATAAATAGCACTATTTTGGCATTATCTTCCCGCCGTTTTCGAGCAGGAAATTCACGTTTTTGACAACAGCGTTGGCTGTGTATGTGGCACCGGTGTATCCGTCTACTTTGTCCTTTTTTGCCTCACGTACCTTTTTTTCTGACCAGTTCTTAAAGAATCCTCCGGTATTTAGGCGTTGAACAAAGTTGGCTGATTCATAATTGGAAAGCAGGGCTACCTTTTTGATCACAAACTTCTTGTCGGTAACAATCATGACAGGCGTGGTGTTGGCAAAGCCTTTCACGTCCTTGCAAAAGTTGGAGCTGGTCATGGCATAACCCAGGGTTTTCCCCTTGGAGTCGATGATTTTATACCAGTAATCGTTCGCTTTTTTCAGCTCGGTACCTTCCGGATAAATGTCTTGAAACACGGATTGCGTCGATACTTCCTGAAGGATGGCCGGTCTACCATAGCGGCGTTGCTGCTGTTGTTGCCCTAAGGCCGATAGGCTGGTCAGTAAGAGGAAGTAGGCGAAAAGGGTGCTTTTATTCATAGTTATAGTTGGAGGTTGACTACTTGACACGTTTATAACCGTATACGGCGGTAGTTCCCAGTTCCTCTTCGATGCGGAGCAATTGGTTATACTTGGCCATGCGGTCTGAGCGGCTCAAGGACCCGGTCTTAATCTGACCGGAATTAGTGGCCACGGCTATGTCGGCGATGGTACTGTCTTCCGTCTCACCGGAACGGTGGGAAGTGACTGAGGTATAACCGTGACGGTGAGCCATCTCGATGGCGTTTAATGTTTCGGTCAGCGTACCAATCTGGTTCACCTTAATGAGTATGGAGTTGGCGCACCCTTCGGCAATGCCGCGACGCAGAAACTCAACATTGGTTACAAACAGGTCGTCGCCTACCAACTGGCAGCGGTTGCCAAGTTTGTCGGTGAGCAGCTTCCAGCCCGTCCAATCGTTTTCACTCATGCCGTCCTCGATGGAATCGATGGGATACTTGGTGATCAACTCTTCCAGGTAAGCAGCCTGCTGTTCGGAAGTGCGTTTGGCGCCGTAGGGCCCTTCGAACTTCGAATAGTCGTAGATGCCGTCTTTGTAGAATTCAGAAGCGGCGCAGTCGAGTCCAATGTGGATTTGTTCGGTGGTATAACCGGCAACCTTAATGGCTTCGATGATAGATTCCAGCGCATCTTCCGTGCCCTTTAAGGTAGGAGCAAAGCCACCTTCGTCACCAACGGCCGTGCTCAATCCGCGATTGTGTAGTACTTTTTTTAGGGAATGGAATACTTCTGAACCCATGCGTAGGGCTTCCTTGAAGCAACAGGCACCAACGGGCCGGATCATGAATTCCTGAAACGCGATGGGCGCGTCAGAGTGCGAGCCACCGTTGATGATGTTCATCATAGGGACGGGCAAGACGTAAGCATTGGTGCCACCGATGTAGCGGTACAAAGGAATGTCCAGGTAATTGGCGGCGGCTTTTGCTACGGCAAGCGAGACACCCAGTAAAGCATTCGCACCCAGGTTCGATTTTGTTTTGGTGCCGTCCAGGCGGATCAATTCGTTGTCAATAGCCGTTTGCTGCAGGGCAGACCAGCCTTCGAGAGCCGGCGCGATGATGGTGTTGATGTTGGCAACAGCTTTGTTGACTCCTTTTCCCAGGTAACGTTTTGGATCACCGTCCCGCAACTCGATGGCTTCATTTTCTCCCGTGGAAGCACCTGAGGGTACGGAAGCCCTGCCAAAGGCACCGGACTCCAAATATACATCAACCTCTACTGTCGGGTTGCCACGTGAGTCTAAGATCTCGCGGCCTACAATCTTTTCAATTCTCATTGTTGCAGTTATTTTTGATTAAATAGATTCAATGCGAACAAGATACTGATTTATTTGTCACAATCTCAACTGACTGGCCAACTCTTCAGCCATTTTTTCTCCTCGGAATTGTTGTACGATGTTCAAGGCAAATCGAATGGCTACTCCGGGTCCGTTACCCGTTAACAGCAAGCCGTCTTGAACCAGTGATTTCTTGGAGAGTTTGGCACCAACCAATTGCTGTTCATATCCGGGGTAACACGTTGCCTCTTTTTTCATCAGCAAACCAAGTTGACCCAAAATCAAGGGTGCTGCGCAGATGGCAGCGATGGGTTTTTCGGCTGCTGCGTGGTCTTTCAAGGCCTTTTTTAATCCTTCATGGACATTCAGGTTGTTGGTGCCCGGCATGCCTCCGGGAAGGATAAGCATGGCCGCATCTTCCAGGTTCACGTCGGGGTAAAGAGCGTCGGCTTGAACCGTAATCCCGTGCGATCCGGTAACCGATGTGTCACCGGTAAGAGATACACTAATAATGTTTAGTTGAGCCCGCCTGAGTACATCGATGATGCTGATGGCTTCAATTTCTTCAAATCCAGGTGCCAGGAAAATAAAGAGTGGTTTCATGAGCGTGAGTGTTAGCGTAGTCTGAACCGATACGTAATGGTGCCGCTTTGGTTTTGTGTGCCTGTAATATCGTTGAATCGCGCCAGTTTCGCAGCATTTAAGGCCGCTGAACGCAGGGTTGAGTTATCGGTCGTGGTACCTTGCAAGTTGACCGTAGCTGTGACGACCGATCCCTTTGGATTTACCATTATTTTGACAACAACAATGCCTTCTTCTTGGATGGCATAGGATGGCCGTGGAAGTGAACCCTCAACGCTGCGTTTGTCAAGAGAAAAGTTGCCATATCCTTGCCCTCCTCCTGATGTGTTCGTGGCGTTTGGGTCACCGTTCGGGTCTCCTTGGTTTCCCGATCCGAAAGAAGCGGTTCCCTGGCTGCTCGACTCAGTGGATGAACGGGCGAAGACATTGGCTGTTTGTAGCCGAATCTCAGATGCTTTCCGTTGCTGTTCAGTATTCACTTTTTCCACTGCTTGTGCTTTTTTCTTTTCCTCCAGGTTGACGGATTGTTCCATGTCCTGTGTAATCAGTTCTTCCGATGGGCTTTCGGGTGCAGCTTCGGTTAATTGTTCCTGCTGTTGCGCACCCATGGGCTCGAACAGTCCGGTAGAGGCTTCAACGGTTCCGAAATTAACAAACAACCCTTCTTCCTGATCGTTGGGAAGGGTACGTTCCAGCCCAAAAAACAGCAGAAATGCGGCAAGAATTAGGTATATCCCGCAGGTTGTCGCTAAGGCGGTATGGTTAATTCTGTGGGGTGTCATCCTTTTGTGGGCGGGTGGCCAATACCAGCTTGAACTTGTTGTTGTTGCAAATATTCAGCACTTTCACCAATTCCTTGTAGGGAATGGACTCGTCGGCGTAAAGAGCCACATACATGTCGGGCTCTTTCAGGATCATGGATTGCAGGAAAGGTTCGATGTTTTCAAAGGCTACCTTGCGTTCTTTTTCTTTCCCGAATGCAACGTAATAGTTGAGGTCTTTATCAATCGTTACCCGCGTCAGGGGCTTGGCCGATGTTTGCTGCTTACTTTCGGGTAATAGTATTTTGATGGCATTCGGATTGACCACCGTCGAGGTGATCATGAAAAACAGCAGCAGCAGGAAGATGATGTCGGTCATGGACGACATGCTGAAGCTGGCATCTATCCGATTTTGTTGTTTCAAGGCCATGGATTCACTGTTTTGCAGGTTCGTGCAAGAGATCCATAAATTCCATTGTTTTGGATTCCAGGTTATTGACAATTCTTTTTATTCTGGAAACCAAGTAATTGTAGGCAAAGTAAGCGGAAATACCTACAATAAGTCCGCCAACCGTGGTTACCATAGCAACATAAATGCCGGAAGATAGAACGGTAATATCCACGTTGCTTCCGGCAGTGGACATGTCAAAAAATGCTTGAACCATACCCATTACAGTGCCTAGAAAACCTATCATCGGAGCTCCTCCGGCTGCTGAAGCCAAAACGGGTAGTCCTTTTTCCAGTTTTGCCACCTCAATGTTTCCTACATTTTCGATGGCAATTTGGACGTCGTTCATGGGGCGTCCAATTCGGGTGATGCCCTTTTCTATCATCCTGGAGGAGGGTGTTTGGTTCTTTTTGCACAACTTGATGGCAGCATCAAGGTTCCCGGTTTGAATGTAATCCTTGATTCTGTCCATGAACGATGGGTCTTCAACAGAGGCCTTGTTGATTACCAGTAAGCGTTCGATAAAAATGTAGATGGCCAGAAATAGTAGAAGCGCCAGCGGAATCATCAGCCAACCGCCTTTGACGGCCATGTCAAAGAAGCGTAAAGAAGGTGCATGGGTGGCAGCGTCCTGGACAGAGGAAAGAACGGGTAGTGTTTCTCCTGTGGACTGAAGGAACAGGAACAGGTTCATCATGTGTATTATTTAATGCAGTTTTTGTACGATTCAATGGTCTTTTTCAATCCTAGGTACAGCGCATCGGCTATCAGGGCGTGACCAATGGACACTTCTTCTATCCAAGGAATGTTCTCGTGAAAATACGACAAATTTTCCAAGCTGAGGTCATGACCGGCATTTACGCCCAACCCTAGACTTTTGGCAATTTTTGCTGCCTCAATAAACGGTTTAATGGCAGCTTCCTTGTTTTTAAGATACCCGGAGGCATAAGGTTCCGTGTACAGTTCAATGCGGTCGGCACCAATCTTGGCTGCATTTTGAATGTCTTTACTATCGGTTCCTACAAAGATGGAACTACGGATACCGTTGTTCCTCAATATATCGATGATGTCGGATAGAAACGAAAAATGGGTGGTTGTATCCCAACCTGCGTTGGAGGTGATGGCTTCGTTTGAATCGGGTACCAAGGTTACCTGATTAGGCTTCACCTTGATGACCAAGTCCATAAAACGCTTTTCCGGATTGCCTTCGATGTTGAATTCGGTTGTAATCAGTGACCTGAGTTGCAATACATCGTCGTAACGGATGTGTCGTTCATCGGGTCTTGGGTGTACGGTAATACCTTCAGCTCCAAAGGCCTCGCAGTCAATGGCTGTTTTCAGTACATCTGGCACATTGCCTCCTCGTGCATTACGAAGTGTGGCTATTTTATTGATGTTTACGCTCAGTTTTGTCATGTCGCGATTATTTCTCACTTTTGTGTATCAACCATCAAACTGATGGGAATTTTAGCAGTGGTTGGAACCACCTCTCTCGCAAAGTTACATCTTTTTTTAGGTATGTGGGTATTGGGTTTTAATCAATTCGCGTTTTAGCTGTTAAATCGATTTAAAAAATGGACACATTGAGGATTGCCCTGTTTGGGAGTCGTTTTCATTCAGAAAAACGTTGCCACGTGATTAGTTTGTTCGACGTTTTTCGCAAGGCGGGTTGTTCGTTATTTGTTTGCCGAAATTTTTATAATTTCCTGACTACTGTCATGACAGACCCTCCAGTTGTGGATGGATTGATTGACGGAGATGACTTTGACGCCGACTTTGTAGTGAGTGTGGGAGGGGATGGCACCTACCTACGTACTGCACACCGAATTGGAAATAAGGGAATCCCTATTTTAGGCGTCAATACCGGTCGATTGGGTTTTTTGGCTGATACTGAATGTGTCGATTTGTCTGTATTTCTTATGGATATTGGTAAGGGGAGCTATTCCATCGACGAGTTGAGGCTGGTTCAATTGCGTGTGGATGGACAGGTGTTTGACAAGTATCCCTGCGCGTTGAATGAGATTGCCGTCCTCAAGGGCGATAATTCTTCGATGATTAACATTCATGCGTCTGTCAACGGTGAATACCTGAACGGATACCAAGCTGACGGCTTGCTGATTTCGACTCCGGCCGGTTCTACGGCATACGCCTTAAGTGTAGGAGGGCCGATACTTATGCCCAACAGCCGTGATTTGCTGATTGCTGCCGTAGCACCCCATAACCTGGCTGTTCGCCCCATCGTTGTAGATGACTCTTCCGTTATTGACTTGGAAATTGAAAGTCGAAGCCACAACTTTTTGGTCTCGCTGGATGGGGCATCGTTTCAATTGCCTTGCTCGGCCCATCTACAGGTATCCTTGGCTGATTTTACCATCAGGTCTGTAAAGCCCTTGAACCATTCTTTCCTTCAAACGTTACGGCAGAAATTGTACTGGGGTATGGATCCAAGGCATGATCCCCGATAAACAACGACCTCTTTCGGTTTATTTTTTGGCGTTTACCTTTCCTTGGTAACGGATGATTTTACCCTCTGGAGTTACCCCTTCGATGGTGAGTGTGCAGGGGCCTTGACCGTCACCCAAAAAGAAGTTGACGGTGGCTTTTCCGTTGGCATCGCACACGACATTCGGTTTCCAGTACAAGGTGCTTCGTGCATCGGGAATACCATTCATTCGTACTTCTGATTTCAGGTAGTTGGGTTCGGGGAAAGTCAGCGGCACGCAATAGCCAAGCGGTTGGGCCACAGCCTGGTTCGCTTCAGGTTCTTTGGAACGGTTCAGTGCTTCGCCCCTTTTCAGGTGAATGAAAATGACACCATCGGATCCGTTTACACCATAAGCAGCCAAATCGGTGGGATCCTTGAGGATGTCGATTAATTCGACTTCAGAGGGTGTGAGTATTGTCAATTCGTTCATGTCACGTTTGATGTTGTCCACGATGATCAAGGGCTCTTTATTGCGCATCATGACACCTTTTCCATCGGCATTTCCTGTCACCCCCGGTATCGTAATTAAAAGATCAATCAATGAATTTGCAGTTTCCAACCGGTCTTGCTTGATGGTTTGACTGGGATTAAAATAGAGAGCACCCCGATTGAGTCTGAATCGTTGCAGTTTTTCTTCTTCCATTTTTTGGGCAACAACTGCCACTTCTTTCAAGTTGACAGTTCTCATACCATTTTCTTGAAGGTACCGTTCCTTGCTTTTGTCCATAAATGATTTCAGGGTCGTTGTCACGTCGGATCCTTTATCAATGGGAGCCTTCAATCTAATTTCAGGGAATGTGTCGCTGTTAACAAGCATGCGGATAAAACTGGATACCGCCATCTTGGCTTCCAACATGATTTTCGTGCTATCCGGAAATTCAAAACCATCAAAATAAAAGCGCCCGTTCTTATCCGTGTTCATGGCGTCTATGTGACTGGAGTTTTGAATAAATAACGAGACATGATTGCCGGCCAATCCTCTTTTACTTGGATAGCTCACCACCTGACCCGAAATCGACGACCCTCGTTCCAACGGAAATTGATCCCCTTTTTCTATGTGACCTTTTATTACCGAAGGAAGATTATAGCGTTTCCAAGGAGAGGTCAGCATCAGGATATCCAAATCGGATGCCGCTTGTTTATTTTCCTGGTTGAAATAATAGTTGGGATGAAGCAGCATGCCGAAAATGTCCGATTGAAGCATTAAACGGCTTTCTATGGTTTCATCGTCTTGATTGTAACTCACATCTGAATCATCTGTTACGCTGATGGAGAAGTTTCCTTTGACGGGCTTTCCTGAAGTATCAGCTAACTGGATGGTCGCGCTGACACGTTCTCGGCTTCGGTAAGAGAGTTTGTCGGTAGCTACCGTTATCTGAACCTTTTCCTGCTCTTGAACAAATACCTGACGTTCGCTCAGTACGTTGTATTCGCGGTCAATCAATAAAAACTGCAACAATCCTTCAGCAATACCCTTTTTGGAAAAGGTTACCTCCTTTTTATCTGCAGTAAAATACTCCTGGTATAAGGGAACGCCTCGCTGATGAATCAGCAACAGGAGGGTGTCTGTGGGTAAATTTAGGCCCGGTGTGTTGAGGGTTATCTGTATCGCAGCTTTGTTTTGCTCAACTGTGAAAGTGTAGCCTTTTTTCGAAACTGAAGGGAGCTGCGCTGTCAATGAGTTGCCTTGGTTGTCCTTGCAGGTTGCCGCATAGTGTTGCCCCTCATCCGGCAAGAGGTGAATCAGCCCAAGTCCCAGGTTGGTATTGAATGAACCGACTTCGTTGTTGTTCGCATCCAACAGCTTTCCGGTAACAACAGCTGGTGTTCCGTCTGACTTTGTGCTCCGAATGCCCACCGATTGGATGTTTCCAGGTAAAAGGAGTCCGCCTTCCGGATAAAAATTTACCTGAAACGGAGTCTTCTCGCTATTTTCTTCTTGTTTGGTGTACGTGTCTTTTTTCGCTTTCTCCTGTTCACGCAGATTGTTGCCAATGTAGATCGATCTCCGGTAAAAATAGGCCTCATCCACGTTGCGCATGTAGTTGGTGTATGCCCTGATGGAATACCACCCCTCTTTCAAATCGGGCGACAGGGAAAGTTGGCCGTAGTACATGCCGTCTATCGGCCTGATTTTTTCACGTGTTATCACTTCGTTTCTGCTGTCGATCAGTTCTACGTAGATGTAGCGGCTCAATGCATAAGGAAGCCCTAAGGCGGCGTGTATCATGTATGCCCTGAACCAGATATGCTCGCCAACAGCATAGTACGGCTTGTCAAGGTGCAAGTAAATCTTTTCTTGTGGAAAGCTTTTCAATTGGTTGGTTAACCTTGACACTGCGATTTTTGCCACTTCGGCGATGGAAGGGCGATCCTGCGCGAACGTGGAAAGGCACACTATGGCCAAGAACAAGGTGGTGATTTTTAGTTGCTTCAACATGTATGTTGTTTGTCAAATGAAGGCCAAAAATACGCAAAAACAATAAAAAATGGCATCCCTTTTAAAAAAGGATGCCATTTCTATGGGTAAAGACAGCCACACTAAATCGATGGCGTTGTCTTGATCAAGAGCGTTTTTCCTTGATACGTGCTTTCTTACCGGTCAGTTTGCGCAGGTAGTACAATTTTGCACGACGCACCTTGCCAACCTTGTTGACAGTGATGCTTTCAATAAATGGAGACTCAAGCGGGAAAATACGTTCCACGCCTACGTTCTCCGACATCTTGCGAACGATGAAGCGTTTCTTTTCGCCGTGACCGCTAATCCTGATAACAACACCGCGGTATTGCTGAATACGTTCCTTGTTACCTTCTTTGATGCGGTAAGCAATGGTCACGGTGTCACCACTTTTAAATGCGGGGTGTTCCATCCCTGTGGCGAAGGCCTGTTCGGCCACTTTCATTAAATCCATGATAAACGGAATTATAGATTACTACTGGCGCAATATAACAGGCTACTCTGATTCCTGCCAGCGATTACGCAAAGCGGATGCAAAGGAAGAAAAAAAAAATCGCATCCACAAGTGAGTCAGTTGTTTTTTGCCTAAATTAGCCGGTAAAACCGACCGATGAAACAGCTGCTTCTTGTTTTGGCTTTTCTGCTATCCGGCCTGTTGTCAGAACAGGTATCGGCTAAAGTCGTACTAAAATCAGCTACCCAAATTGAGGTGAATTCAACCTACGACAGTCTGTTGAATCCATCCATGAAAAGGTTGTTGGATGGCCTCAAAAGCCGAATGGATCCAGCCGTTTCAAGAACCATCGGCACCGTCTCGGCGCGATTGACTGCCAGTAAGCCGGAAAGCACGCTGTCTAATTTTCTGGCGGACCAGTTACTGGAAAAAGCCAGAACGTTGACACTCAAGAAAGTGGACATTTCGGTCATTAATATTGGTGGAATCCGAGCTGCCATGAATAAAGGCGTGTTGACGGTAGGAGATATATACAGGGTAGCACCCTTTGAAGATAAGGTTGTAGTGTTGACACTCACCGGAAAAGACCTAATGTCGCTGTTTCAGTACATCGCAAGGGTTGGAGGCGAAGGCTTGTCGGGTGCCCGCTTGATTGTTAAGAATGAAAAACTTATTCGGGCCACCATTGCTGGTGAATCAGTAGAGGACGGAAAGACGTATACGGTTGCGACCATCAATTATTTGGCGCAAGGGAATGGAGGCTTTGCCGTGTTCTTGCGGGCAACAGAAACGATCAACATCAATCGCACGGCAAGGGATTGTTTCATTGAACAAATTGAGCAATTAACAGCAGCAGGCAATGCCATCAGTGCCAAATTGGACGGCAGGATAACCATTTTAAAATGAACACGCATCTGAACAACCTCTTTCTCTGTATGCTCCTTCTTGTTTGGTCAAGCGGGATTTTAGCGGCAGATGTTCCATTGGTCATTTTGCACACCAACGACATTCACAGTCAGCTGGACCCCTTTCCGTTAAACGACCCGCAGCACTCGAATAAAGGGGGAGTACTTCGTTGTGAGGCTATTTGCAGGCAGGTGAGGTCTGCTGAACCCAATGTGTTGGTGTTTGTATCCGGTGACATGGTTCAGGGAACGTCTTACTTTAATTATTTTAAGGGGGAGGCGGAAATTTCCCTGCTGAATGTAATCAAACCCACGGCCGTCACCTTGGGCAATCACGAATTTGACAACGGTGTGAACTCGTTGGCCACCATGTTGAAGCCGGCTAAGTTCCCGGTTATTTGTACGAACTACAAAGTAGCAGGAACGCCACTATCTGGCCTGGTAAAACCATGGTTGGTAGTCCGTTGCGGTCCGTTACGCGTAGGTATAGTCAGCGCCAACATCAACCCGGAGCGACTCATCGATGCTGATAATTTTGTGGGTGTTGTTTATAAAGATCCGATAAAAATGGCTGAAAAGACAGCCTTGTGGCTCCGAGAAACAAAGAAATGCGATGTGGTGGTTTGCTTGTCACACCTTGGATACGAAGCGAAGGGAAATACGCCGGATGATATTAAGCTGGCGGCACGTACCCGTAGCATAGACGTGATCTTGGGTGGGCATACGCATACGTTTTTAAAGGAGCCAACTGTGGTAAAAAATCTGGACGGCGAAGATGTAATCATCAACCAATGCGGGAAGTCCGGCGTGTATGTGGGGCGACTCGACCTGGTGGTGGAAAAATAGCGTTGCTCTACTCGAATTGCAGGGAGAAAACAATCATCCGTGACGTAATGCGATTGAAGGCGTTCGTGTAACGCAGAAAAGATTCACTGTCCTGATCCGTCCTGTCGTGAACCAGGATGTCGTTCAGACCTAAGCAAAATTTCAGTTCAGGAACCAGCCTGAAATAGGGCAGATATAGATCACAACCCACGCCAAATTCTACGTACCGGTGGATGGGTGTTAACAAGATAGGTTCTCGTTTGTCCCTTCCCATATCAATGCCTGCACTTACACCTCCCATGATGTAAGGTCGGTAGTTGTCCGTACGAGCGCCTCGGTATCTGAGGCTCAACGGAACCATAAAGTAGTTGGAACGGATTTCGGAATGAATAATTTCCGATCCCGGAGCGTCGGACGCGAGTGCCACGTTCTTGCTTCCAAAGTGAATCGTTGGTGAGGTACGCAGACTCAGAAAATCGGCCAGCCGGAGGTCACCCAGCACACCGACCGAGAAGCCCGGCGCGTAGGAGGGTACGCTTCCGTACCATCGGTTTCCCTCGCTGTCCACCTTGCCGGAATGTTCGAGTATCAAGTCTTGCGTGTGCATACCAATCAGAAAACCAAGATGATATGGTTTCAAATCTTCGTATTGCAGGTATTGAACTCTTTTTTGTGCAAAAAGTGAACAAGAAAGTATAAGAAAAAAAGAAACAACTATAATCTGATGAATGTGACGATGTTTCATGCGATGCGGCAGGGTAGAATAACAATCACGTGTTCTGCGAACTATACAAACGGAATTCAATAGGATTTATTGCAGGATTAGTTGGAAGTATTGCATTTTTGTGTACATTTGCCCCGTCAAGAAACACTCACTTAAATTATTCAGAACATGGCTCACGTTATTAGTGAAGATTGCATCGCCTGCGGTACATGTATTGACGAATGTCCGGTAGAAGCAATTTCTGAAGGAGATATCTATAAGATTGATCCGGAAATTTGCACCGATTGCGGTACCTGCGCCGACGTATGCCCGGTGGAAGCTATTCATCCGGCATAAAGTACTTTCGCGAAAAGATTAGGAGGCTGCCTGTTTACAGGTGGCCTTTTTGCATGTGCCCCCCTTTATAAATCAATTGTTTTTTTTGTACATTTGGGAATTGGTTAGGTTGTTTATTCTTTATGCGTGCGCTACCATGATAACACAAAACCTCATTATCAGCCTTCTTCAAAACACCGCTATTCTGATTTCAGCGGTGTTGTTGTATGACTACCTGTGGGTTCAAGGGGAGGTTCTGCGCAAATGGTACGGAAAAATCCTTGCCGGCATACTGGTGGCGCTTATTGGGTATTTACTGTTTCTGACCCCATGGATTATTCAACCGGGGCTTTTTTTTGATACTCGTTCTATCTTGTTGGCCATCACGGGCTTCTTTATTGGACCCATACCCACGCTGATAGCCATGGCTTTGTTGTCAACAATCCGTCTTTTTATCGGTGGTCACGGTCAATGGATGGGCATCACGGTTATACTCTCCTCCGGTTTAATTGGCATCTTATGGAGCTTGCCAAAACGGTTCAAGCGTAAACCCGTTCATTGGTCTACCTTGTTTATGCTAGGGCTGACCGTGCATGTGGTTATGCTGCTTTCAACCGTATTGCTGCCAAAGCCGATGATTTTGCCAACCATCAGGCATATGGTTCTTCCCCTTATTCTTCTTTATCCGTCAGGGACCATGTTGTTGGGGTTAATCATGCAACGAAGGGTGGAGAATTGGGGATACAGGAAGATGCTGATTGAATCGAAAGCGTTGTATTCTTCGTTGGTGAATAACATTCCGGCCGGTGTGTTTCGAAAAAAGGAAGATGGTCGATTTGATTTCGTGAACCAACTTTTCTGTGAATTGAAAGGATTGACCGAAGAGGAAATTGTTGGTAAAACGCCTCAGGAATTGGCCGTTTATGAAAAGCAGAAAGAACAGTCCGGGGGATATTTCAAACAACCGGTACAACTGACAATTGCCACATCCAGTACCGAACACCACGAATGGATCATGCGACACGGCATGCCCATCGTTGTGGAGGAAGACTACCCGCACGATAATGGGCAGGTGGATTATTTCCAAGTGGTAAAAACCCCCATCTTGGATGCTGGTGGAAAGGTAATTGGGTCTCAAGGTATGCAGTTCGACATTACCCAACACAAACGAACGGAGGAAGCCTTGCTCGCTGAGCAGTATCTTTTGAATACGTTTATGGACAACACCCCCGATGTGATTTATTTTAAGGATAGGGAAAGTCGAATCATTCGGTTTAATAAAGCGTTTGAACGCACACTCGGTGGTATGGACGCACGCGGCTTGGTGGGGAAGACAGACTTTGATTTTTTTGCCACTCAGCATGCAAAAAAAGCATTTGATGATGAACAAGCCATCATGCGAACAGGTCGCCCACTGATTAATATCGAAGAAATGGAAACGTGGAAAGACGGTCGATTAACGTGGGTTATTACGTCGAAATTTCCATTAATTGACAAGAAGGGTGCTATCGTGGGCACGTTTGGGGTGTCAAAGGACATTTCTTCTCAAAAGAAACTGGAACAGGAATTGACTACAGCGAAGTTGAAAGCCGAGGAAAGTGACCGGTTGAAAACCGCTTTCCTACACAATATTTCCCACGAAATTCGCACACCGATGAACGCCATCATGGGATTCACCGGCTTCTTATCTGATCCGGGAATGGATTCAGTGCAAAAAACGCATTTTATCGATGTCATCCAACAAAGCAGCCATCAACTGCTGTCCATTATCGACGACATTGTACGAATAGCCACCATTGAGGCAGGACAGGAAAAGTTGTTGCAGAATGAGGTGAATCTGAACCATTTGATACGGTTTGAGCTGGACCAGTTTACTTCAAAAGCCGAAGAGAAGGGATTGGAATTTGAATGCACCACCGGTTTGGACGATAGTAGATCGGTTATTTTGGCTGATGAGACAAAGTTGCAGCAAATTCTATCCAACCTGCTTGTCAATGCGTTCAAGTTTACCCAGTCGGGATCTGTTCGTTTTGGGTACCAATTGAAACACGATTCTTTAGAGTTTTACGTAAAGGATACAGGTATTGGTATACCCGAACCGATGCACGAAAGCATCTTTAACCGTTTTAGTCAGGTTGAGAGTTCCATCAGCCGCCAATACGGTGGTTCAGGTTTGGGATTGTCCATCTGCAAGGCCTATACTGAATTGCACGGTGGCAAGATCTGGGTGGAGTCCACACCTGGCAAAGGGTCTTCGTTTCTGTTTACCCTTCCGTACAAGCAGGTATCTTTTATTGATGACGGAACTAAGCCCACACCTCAGTTTGAGGTGTGGACGCCTTCACCGGAACCGGCTCAAAACCTACTCGACTTTACCATTTTGGTTGCTGAAGACGAGGACCTGAATTTTATGATGGTGCGAGAAATGCTTAAACGCTTACACGTCAAGGTTATTCGAGCTTCAAATGGACAGGAGGCTGTCGATATGGCAAAAAGAACAGCCATCGACTTGATTCTAATGGATCTAAAAATGCCGGTGATGGATGGCTACGAGGCTACCCGTCTTATCAAGGAGTTCAACCCATCGCTTACCATCGTAGCGCTGACAGCCTATTCATTGGAATCAGATAAGGAAAAAGCCTTGAGCTGCGGGTGTTCCGATGTCATTGTCAAGCCCATCAATCGCGAGAATCTCTACAATCGACTGGATGCCTATATGACCAAACGTCAACAGTCGTAGGAGGGTATGAAAAGGAAATAGAAAAGCCGGCAGTAACCACTCCGCCGGCTTTCCTTCTAAAAAACCAAAAACCACCTAAGTAACTATTAACTAGGTATGTAAAACCCCGGTCAGACGGAGGTCATGATGCATGAGCCTCATATCCATCGCCCAAGGCTATGTCGTGCAAAGCCAAATTCAACACGTTGAATGCGCTAAAACGCGAGAGGTAACCCGAGGCACCCAAGTGAAACGCACGTTGTGCACTTTGTCCTTTTGGCGTTTCGGTAAAGATGAGCACACGTGTCTTACTATTTCTGCTTTCAGCGTGTTCAAGAATGTCAAGGCCGTTTATTCCGTCAATTTGGTCACCAAGAATGGCTAAATCGTAACCACCGGTTTCCATTTTTTGTAAGGCATCGGCTCCATTTTCGGCTTCATCAACCTGTGCGTTGACAGGAAGGGAGGATAGTACTTTTTTCACATTATCTAGGATAATGGAAAGCGTATCGGCTATTAAGATTTTCATACAGGTGTGGTTATAAAGAAAGTGTTGTTAGTAAAAAAGAGAATCAATTGTAATTGACAGTGACGGGAAAAGGAGAGGATGACGCGTATTCTCCTAGTTGCTGATCTCCGGTTACAATCAGTGTGGCTCCAACAAATACATTTTTGCTTCCATCGGCCAATTCGCCAAATCCGCTCGGGGTACTTGTGAAATTAGTCACCGTCATGTTCTTATTACCGTTGTTGATGATAACCGGTGTGGCTGGCAATGAGATGGAGAAAGTGGCTCCCTGGTATCCCTTAACAGTAAAAGATGCAGCAGATACCTCACCACCATCCATCAATTCGACATTACCGGAAGCCGATCGGTTTCTGTTTTCGGGTGATAGGGTAACGGTGCCTGCACCCGATTCAACGGATACATGACCAAAATTCATGTCTTGTACTTTCGCAATCGAGATAGGTGACACGATGGTTACAGAAACGTGCCCCATGGCGGTTGTCTGTGAAAACGCACAAAATGCAAACGTAGCCAGTGTGGCTGCCGTGAGCAATGTTACTTTCGCTTTCATGACGGTTGGGTTTAGGTAGTTTTATAACCCAAAGGTATGGTGACAGTGCCCCCTTCTTTGAAGGGGGTTCAGTTGTTTGCGTTACGACTTGTCGGATAATGATGTAGGGAATTCCCTACAGCGTGAAGAGGCTGCCTGAATTACTCAATTAGCTTGTTCTTAAGGGCATACATAGTAAGGTCGGCATTATTTTTCAGGTCCATCTTTTCGAGCAACCTGGTTCTGTAGGTACTCACCGTCTTGTCTGAAAGATACAAGTCATGGGAAATTTCGGTGACCGATTTTCCCCTGGCCAAAAGCATTAAAATCTGGAACTCCCGTTCTGACAGAGACTCGTGGGGTAGTTTGTCGTCGCGATCCGAGTCGTGAAAAATAAGCCGTTCGGCCAAGGCGGCCGAAACGTAACGACCGCCCGATGCAATCTTGCGGATGGCGGCAGCCAGTTCTTCAAACGCGCTGTCTTTCGATAAGTAACCTGATGCCCCCAATTTGAACGCGCGAATGGCATATTGCTCTTGTGGGTAGAAGCTGAATATCAGCACCCTGGCTGTGATGTTTCTGTCTTTCATGCGCTGCAGGATGTCCAATCCAGTCATGCCCGGCATGGAAATATCAAGTATCACAACATCGTAGGGTGTGGAACAGATCTTCGCGAACGCCTCATTGCCGTCGGATACTTCTTCAATCAGTTTTACCTCAGGGAGTCCGCGAACAATTTGCTTGACCCCTTCACGAACAATGGAGTGGTCATCGGCTATTAGGATGTTCATGATTCAGGCGTATTTGGAATAGTTACTTGTACGGTGGTGCCCTTTCCTTGTTCTGAGAAGATAGCTACGGTGCCTCCGCATTGGCTGAGGCGTTGACGCATACCAATGATGCCGAACGATTTTCCCGATGTGACCTTATTCATGTTAATCCCAATGCCGTTATCATTGATTAGCAACATGATATTCGGTGTGTGCCTAAGCTGAATCTCAACGGTGGAAGCGTTGGCATGTCGGATGATATTTGTCATTGATTCCTGAAAGACGCGGAATAAAGCGAGGTTTACGGCAGGAAGATTGTTTTCATTTTCTTCAAGGTCAAGGTTGCAGATGATGTTGGTTCGTTCACTGAATTCCCGACAATACCACTCAATGGCGGCAACAATTCCCAAGTCATCAAGCAAGCCTGGGTGCAGCTCAGAGGAAATGCGCTGTACTTTGCGGATTACGTCGTTCGTCATACGCACCATTCGATCAATCTTCTCGTTGGCGGCCTGTTCATTTTGGCTATTTTGACGCAGCCAGCTTAAATCCATTTTCAAGGCTGTCATTGCTTGCCCCAATTCATCGTGTACCTGCAGCGAGATGGATGTGCGCTCCTCTTCGATGGCCATGATGAGGTACTCGTTCATCTGCTCAAGTTGTTTTTTCGCTTCAAGCAACTGGGCCTCCGACGCGATGAGTTTCTCTGCATTTTCCACCACACGGCTTTTCTGCCAGTGCAACTCTAAAAATACCTTGATTTTGCTGGTTAGGATGATCTCGTTGACCGGTTTAATGATGTAATCAACAGCCCCTGCCTTATACCCTTCCAAAATGCGCGCATTTTCTGGAAAATTGGCCGTGAGAAAAATGATGGGAACCTTGTTGTCAACCCTGTCTTTGTTCAGCAGTATGGCCAGTTCATACCCATTCATCACGGGCATCTGTACATCGAGTATGGCCAACGATAAATCGACACCTTGGGTTAGCGTCAGCGCTTCTTCTCCCGATAACGCCTTAATCAAGTTGGCTTTAATGCTCCTTAAAATGATTTCAAGGTACAAGATGTTGGTTGAGTTGTCATCAACGATGAGGACATTGGGCAACGATTGCATATACATTGTGGTGTTTGGCTAAGCAAAGATAAAAAAACTACGAAAAGAACGTGCAGGAAACAGGGGGTATTTGCCAATTGGAACGGATTTAACCCCGTAAAAAACAAAAAATCAGCAATGAACCGTAAAAGTTTGATGGTAAGGCAAATTTGATGTATCTTCACGAAGCATTTTAGTAGATGTGCTTATGCCGAAGAATAAAATCCTTGTCGTTGATGACAACCCTCATGCAGTTTCATTAGTTTCCATCGTTTTGTCGAGAAAGATGGACTGCGAGCTGTTGGTTGCCTTTGATGGGTCTTCAGCCATCAAACAGGCTAGAGAAACAAACCCTGACCTCATCCTGATGGATTGGCAGATGCCCGGCATTGACGGTGTTCGCGCTGTGGAAATTCTGAAGGAGGACCCCGTGACGGCTGTTATCCCCGTCATCATGATTACCTGTTATTCCGAAAAAGATTACTTGGAAAAGGCTTTTCAGGCTGGTGTGGTTGATTTTATCCGCAAACCGTTCGATAATATCGAATTGTTGGTAAGGGTGAAGTCGGTGCTCGCCGTCAGGGATTATTACAACAAAATGGTGGAGGCCCAGAGGCGCGAAGCGGTGGCTCTATCCATGCAGAAAGTACAAAGCGAGGAGTTTCGGAATAAGGTTGTAAGTGATTTGAAACAACTCAAGAATCAAACGGCCACAGATCCATCCACAGCATTGGAAAACATCGAACGGATGATCAGGGATATCCACTCAGAGGGTGCGTCTTCATCGTGGAACCAAATCGAACAACGCATCAAGGATACCGACCAACAATTTTTCAGAAGCCTCGGGGAAAAACACCCCAATCTGACCCCGGCCGAGATGAAACTGTGCTTGTACCTGCGTATGAACCTATCTACCAAGGAAATATCGGGTATGACGTTTCAAACGTATGACAGTGTCAGGATTGCTAGAACACGGCTTCGGAAGAAGCTGAACTTGAGTAACGAAGAGAACTTGGTTGGTTATATCTCCTCTTTTTAACACTTGAGGCACGCGTTTTTGGCGGCTTGTTTCCTTTTTGTATCCCTCTTGTACTCCTTGCTGTTACTTTTTGCTCGATATTATCGACGCCTCCCTTGTTATTTGGAGCGTATCTTTGAACCTGGATACTAAGGCCTATTTGATTGAGGTCAAAACCGCATAGACAGTGACCATTCAACCACAAGAGAATACACATTCATATCGAAAAGCGACTGGCACAACCCGGTGGCTTGGTGTGTTGTTGTGTTGCCTGTTTGCTTGGTTGCCACTTTCTCTTTCATTCGGAGCCTCTGCTTCATGGAGCTACGCGACAGCCACGGGAACGTTGGGCTCAACCTACAGTTGGATTGATTGTTCGACGGGTTCCTCCATTACTTCCGGTGATAATGTTGCCGCAAATGTCGCATGGCCTTTTAAATTCAATTTTTACGACGACCAGTATACGACTTCCAACAACTTGAGTGTTTGTACAAACGGTTTTATTCGATTGGATGGAACCGCCAATACAACTGCTTCAGCTGCCAGTGGCTACCAATTGCAAACCTCCACGGCTTTGGGGCAGATAATTGCCTTGGGTGTTTATGACGACAAGGTAGGCGATAACGGTGGATGGGTCAAATCGTTGGTTACGGGAACTGCCCCGAATCGCATTTTCACCATTGAATATCACCAGTTGGAAATAAACAACACAGCAAACCGTTATGCCGATATTCAGGTTAGTTTCTATGAAACATCCGAGAAGGTGGTATTGAAATTCGGTTCAGAAAATATTAATCAGTCTGGTGTTGATATGGGCATTCACAGTGGAATGGCCGGTTTTTTCAATTATTGGAAAGATGTGGATGGTGCCAGTGCTGGTTGGATAGAATACACTCCCAAGCATGTATTGGTAACCGCTACATCCGGATCGACAAACATCAGATATACCACGCTCAAAGAAGCTTTTAATGCCATCAATAACGGAACCCATAAAGGACAGGTATCTGTACAACTGACGGGAAATACGTACGAAACAGCTACAGCGGCCCTAAATGCCAGTGGTTCGGGGGGCGCCGATTTTACGGCGGTCAATATATACCCATCGGTGTCCGGGGCGATTGTATACGGCACGGTGGACGGTCCACTGATCAATTTGAACGGGGCGGATGGTGTCACCCTTGACGGACGCGTAAACGCTACAGGATCGAATGCAGACCTAACCATTACCAATGCAAATACCGGCTCTGGGGCAGTAACGGTGCAACTGGACAATGCTGCACAATCAAACACCCTCCAATATTGTAATCTGTTGGGCGGTGGTGGTTCTTCCAGCAATGGGACCGTCAATTTTGGCACAAGTGGAACCAATTCTTCCAATACCGTCAGCTATTGCAACATCACCAACAACGGTACACGGCGGGAAAATGCGTTTTATGTAAGTTCGGGGGCCAATACGGGGAACACGTTGAGTTATTCTAATTTGTACGATAACTGGTCTACCTCTGCCAACTCTTCCGCTGTCAAGCTAGTTTGGGGTTCTTCCGACTGGACTTTTTCCGGGAACAGCATATACGAAACAACGGCGTTTGCACCCTCCGGTACGTACGCCTATTATGGGTTTTATATTGATCATTCAGCGGGTTCGAATTATGTGCTTTCCGGCAATTACATCGGAGGAAAGCAAGCCCAATGCGGTGGGACGGCGCTGACGATGGGAACATCCAACCTGCAATCATTGACGCTGTGTCCCATCTATCTGAACGTAGGAACGACCCCCAGTTCCGTTCAAGGTAACGTCATACAGAATATTACCTACAGAAGTTCCAGTGCGACGCCCTTTTTTGGTATACAGGTTGCTGCCGGCAGTGTCAACATCGGAAACGTAACGGGCAACGCCATCGGTGATACCACTGGTACCGGTTCGTTGACCCTCACCACCACGGCCTCCGGTGCCATTTCCTATGGTATCAAGTTAAGTACCTCCGCTGCTGTAACGGTTTCAAATAACCGGATCGGAGCAATAACGTTGGCCAATTCCAATTCAGCAAACGGACATTCATTTTACGGTATTCACAAGTCATGGGGTAGTGCCGATTTTTCCGTTTCATCCAATACGATCGGCAGCCAGTCTGTCGCTTCAAGTATTCAGAGTACTTCGGCTTCATCTTCAAACGAACAATATCTGGTTGGTATCTATTCAGAATCAATTGGTACCTCTCTGTATGAAGGCAACGTCGTTGCCAATCTGAGAAACAATACTACAAGGGACAATATTTCCAATTACGTTTATGGAATCTGTTTGAGTGGAGCAGCGACCAATACCGTTTCCAGAAATTTTATCACAAACCTGAGTTGCAGTTCTGCCGGAACAAACAATGTTGTGGCGGGTTTTTGCACCTTGGCAAATGCTGGTACAGTTACGGTCTTTAACAATGTTATTGCATTGGGAAGTGGCTTGGATAATGCCTTGTTTTCGATTAATGGCATACTGAACTACAGTGGTTCAACTGAATATTATTATCACAATACGGTTTCTTTGAGCGGGACGGTTAGCGGTAGTACCACCACAAACACAGCTGCATTTGCAAAAAATGGATGGGTTACTGGTATCACATTGAAGAACAATCTGTTTATCAATACCCGGTCAGGAGGTTCCGGAACCGGTAAGCATGCTGCCGTCATCTTGAACAACAAGAGTATTACTTCCGATTACAACGATCTATACGCACCGGGTACAAACGGGGTGGTTGGCGTGGAGATTTCAACTCCCTATTCTTCATTAGCCGCTTGGTATACAGCAACCTTGCTGGATGTGAACGGCAACGGGGAAGATCCTGCCTTTGCCAATGCGGGAGGAACGTATCCGCTGGCGTATTACCCTAGATCCAATTTGTTCGGAACCGATTTGAGAACCGCCGTTCCAACCGATTTTAGTGGAAATTCGAGGAATGAAAGTTCGACCATGGGTGCTTGGGAGAGACCAATCCAGTACAATGTGGAAGTATACAACGGGGCTTCATTGTTGCACAGTTATTTTTCTATTAAGGATGCGTTTGATGCCATCAATAGTGGAGCGCATACGGGCGAATTGACGATAAAGTTGGCCGGTAGTGTAAAAGAAAAGGCACAGGCTGTGTTGAACGCCAGCGGTACGGGTTCTGCCAATTATTCGAGTGTTCTTATATTCCCTTCAGTGGCAGGAGTAACAGTATCCGGCTCTGTAAATGGAGCTTTGCTGTATTTGAACGGTGCCGATCGCGTAACCATTGATGGTCGGGTGAATGGTGCCGGAACCACACCAGACCTATTGGTGATAAACAAGAGTGTGGAGGCTCAGTCTGTCACGATTGGACTTGACAACGCGGCTCAGTCAAATACCATTCAGTATTGCGTTATTCAGGGTGGGGGTGGTTCTTCAACCAATGCAACTGTCTTGTTTGGGGAGACGGGTTCCAATTCAAACAATACCCTTGATCATTGTTGGATAACCCAGAACGGTACGGTACGGCAATATGCGGTTCTATCCGGAACGGGTGCCAACTTGAATGGTACGATCAGTAACAATCGGTTCTATGATACATGGTCGGCTACTGTCGGCTCTTCAACGATCAGCCTTGGCGCAGGTGCAACGGGATGGACAATTTCTGGCAACAGTATTTACCAGACAACTGCACTTTCACAAGGAGCATATACGTATTGCGGCATTTCAATCAACAGTCCAACCGGTACGGGTTTCACCGTTTCAAACAACAGTATTGGTGGCAACGCCCCGCTTTGTTCCGGTTCGCTGGTGCTTTCCGGAACCGGGTCGACGGTGTTTTATCCCATCTACCTGAATGTCGGTACTTCTGTCGTTTCGACCATCAGCGGTAATACCGTCAAGAATCTGAACTATTACAGTACTGCCACCATGCCTTTCTCCGCCATTTATGTTGCCGGAGGCGCGACCTTGATTCGTAGCAATACGGTGGGTGAGGCAACAGGAACCGGATCGATTACATTGACCAACAGCTATACAGAAGCCACCTCGTATGGTATATATGTTGCAGGGACTGGCAATGCTGAGCTGACAGGAAATAGTATCGGCTCCATTACGACAGCGAATAATGCACCGGCTTCTCCTCACAATTTCTGCGGCATTTACAAAGCCAACGCTGCAGGTTATTTTATCGTTCGTTCCAATACAATCGGTAGTGAAAGCACCGCCAACAGCTTGTCTACCTCACCGGCATCAACCAGTTATGGTCAAACCTTGTATGGGATTTATTCACAGGGTACCGGTATGGTGGTGATCTCAGGGAATACCATTGCCAATCTGTACAATGGAACGACAAATACAAATACATACTTTAAGGGCTCTGTGGTGGGTATTTACACGACAGCTGGTACGGATTCCGTGTATGCCAATACCGTGCGGAATTTATCCATTTCGAACGCCAACAATGCCTCCAACCATACGGCTTCGGTAATTGGAATCTCGATTACCTCCTCAACAGCCAATATTCTGTATGGGAATGCAATCTATGCTTTGTCGAACGCCTACAGCGCTTTTGCAGGAGGTGTTATCGGGTTGTATTACGCCGGAGGAACGGCCGGAACCAATACGGTGTTCAATAATTTTATCCGGACGCTAAGCACGTCTTCTGCAAGCGGATCGATCTACGGTATAAAAATGGCCTCTGGAGCGACCACCTATTACAACAATATCATCGCTTTGACCAATGCGGTTTCCTCACCCATCTACGGGATTTTTGAAACCGGGGCCTCGGGAAACAATACCAATTTGTACTTCAACACCGTATATGTATATGGTACGCTTGGTTCAGGTGCCAATAATACATACGGACTGTACAGTGAAGTGAGTACGAATACCCGGGTGTTTGAAAACAACCTGTTGGCTAACATGAGGTCGGGCGGGGGTAAACACTATGCCATTTCGCTGGCCGGCAACTCTGGATTGACCATCAACTTCAATAATTACTACACCAGCGGCACAAATGGCTTCCTCGGTTATCTTGGCTCGGACAAAACGACCTTAGATACTTGGAAAAGCGCAACGACTCAAGATTTATACAGCCTGAACACCAATCCTACTTTTGTAAATCAAGGGGGATCTTTTTTATTGCCGAACGATTTGATGACAGACATCACATTGGCAGGAACCCCTGTTTCCGGCATTTCAACAGATTACCTTTCTATATCCAGAAGTGCCGTTTCACCCACCATCGGGGCGTTTCAATATTTTGCCAACATCGATGTTTTTAGCGGAACCACACTGAGGGCGTCGTTTAAAACGTTGCAACTTGCGTTCAACGCGATTAGTTATGGGAGTAATAGTTGTACTGGAAATCTGACAATCAAAGTTAATAGGAATACCACGGAAACCAGCTCGGCGACTTTGAATGCTTCGGGGGTGAATGGTGCCAATTATACGAGCGTGGTTATTTATCCCACGTCGACTAATTTAACAATCAGCGGATCATTTGGTTCGGCATTGATTAACCTAAACGGAGCCAAAAAGGTTTGCTTTGACGGCCGGTTGAACGGCGTTGGGACAACTTCAAATCTCAGTTTGGTCAGCACGAATACCACCGCAACAGCCGTTACCATCCAATTTGATGCGACGGCCCAAAACGATACGATTCGCTACTGCACCATAAAGGGCGGTGGTGGCTCAGCATCCAACGGGACCATCTTATTTGGAATAGCCGCAGGTACCAATTCCGGGGATGTTGTCGACCACTGCGCCATTACCAACAACGGTACTCGGCGAGCCAACGCCATCTATGCTGCCACCGCCACCAATACCGGCATTAAGGTCAGCAACAATATCCTGTACGATACGTGGTCGACGTCGATCGGTTCCAATTTTATAAACTTGGGAACCGGTGCATCAACTTGGGATATTTCCGGCAACAGCTTTTATGAAACAACATCCCTGCAACCAGCTGGTGATTATGCCTATACAGCCATCAATCTCAACAATGCCAGCGGAAATGGTTTTACAGTTTCAAACAACAACATCGGTGGTCAGGGGGCTCTGTGTGCAGGGTCTGCATTGACGCTCGGAGTGGATGGAACGATACGGTCACTCACTTTTTATCCCATATACAGCAATACAGGTACATCAACGGCAACTTCCATTCAGGGGAATGTAATCAGGAACATCAACTACCGAAGTTCCAATGCGGCTCCGTTTGCAGGAATATACGTCAATGGTGGCTTGACGACCATTGGAACAACCTCCGGCAATATTATTGGTGATGCGACTGGAACGGGGTCCATACAGCTGATGGGAACAGCCACCACCGCTACATCCTATGGGGTCTATTTGGGTAGTTCGGTAAATCTGGCCGTGTCAAACAATTTGATTGGATCTATCACTACCTCAAGCAGCGATGCTCGCTACGCCCATGGATTTCACGCCATCAGCAAATCCGCCACTGCCGGAAATACGATCATTTCCGGGAACGTCATAGGTAGTGAAGTTACAGCTGAAAACATTCAAACAAGTTCCACCGCCACCGACAACTCGCAGGTTTTGTTTGGTATTTATTCGGCGGGCACAGGCACTACGATTGTAGCGAACAATGTGATTGCTCATTTGTACAACAGTACGACGGAATCATCCATGAGCTCTAAAATGTACGGGATTTACCTGCTGGGGGGAACCAACCGGGTACTGAACAATACGGTTCACGATATAACCACAGGTGGAGCTGCCAACGGTGCCAATTATGACAATGTATGTATGACCGGTATTGTAAACAGCTCCCTTGCCGGATACCAAACACTCTCAAACAATACTGTTTACAACTTGATGAATACGTCAACACAGAAAGTTGAATTCTATGGCATTTTCATGAAACCTACAACGTCCGGAAACGATACGATTTCCGGGAATTTTATTCACGGATTTAAGATGGCCTCGCAGAATACCACCTGCTACCTGCACGGCATTTCGTTTGTGAACGACCCCGGTACGTTTAGCGGCACCCTTTCCGTGTTCAACAACATCATATTTTTAGGCGACAGCATTTCAACCGGATGCAACATTTTCGGCATGCTAAAAAATACGGTTAAGGCAACAACCATTTATCACAATACCATTCATTTGGGTGGAACAGTCGGCATAACGAGCACGGTGTCGTCGTATGCCATTAGGGAAAGATCCGATGGTACACTCGGCTTGCGCAACATACGGAATAATATCTTCTACAATACACGATCGGGTGGAGGGACAAATTATGCGTTGTACTTCCAAGTTATTACCAACTTAACCATCGATTACAACGATTATGGTTGGTCTGGGTCTTATTTTGCAGAACTGAATAATCAAGCCCCGAGCTTAGTCCTTTACCCGCAATGGTTGACTGCAATGGCAGGCCAGGACACACACAGTGTAATCATTGACCCTGAGTTTGTGAATATGGGCGGCGTATTGGCCACCGATTACAAGACGAATGTGGGTTTGGATGGTATTGCCGGTACCGGAGTTGTAACCGATTTCAGCGGAAATACCCGTAGTTTGGGAAATCCAACCATGGGTGCTTGGGAGTGTTATTCGGTGGATGTGTACAATGGGGCTACCTTCCGGTCGTCGTATTCAACCCTTAAAGGAGCATTTGACGCGATCAATGCTGGAACGTGGAAAGGAGATTTAACCATTAAGTTGAAAGGTAGCACCTTGGAAGCTGCGACAGCCGTATTAAACGCGAGCGGGACAGGATCAGCCTCTTATTCACAGGTGACCATCAGACCTACCCGAAGCAATGTTGTTATTACCGGAAACCTGAATGATGATGTGATTCGGTTAAACGCTGCTGATAATGTAGTGATTGACGGCCGTATTGAAGGCGATGCAACGACCATAAACCTAACGATAATCAATGCAAGTACCGGGGCCGCTGCCAATACGGTCAAATTTGTTGAATCGGCCTCAAACAACGTCCTGCGATACTGTAACGTGAAAGGCGCTGGGTCAGGCTCTGCTTCCGGTGTTGTTAACTTTTCCACTGCATCTGCAGGAAATGGTAATGATAATAACCAAATTGCGAACTGTCTCATTACAGGGACAACGACCAATCGACCTGTAAATGCGGTTTATGCCTTAGGTACAGTTGGTCGCGAGAACAGCGGAAATTCACTCACCGGCAATTCGTTTGAAAACAATTGGATCAGTTCTTCTGATGCCAACAGCATTCGCTTAGATGCAGGAAATACAGCCTGGACGATAAGCGGTAACAGCTTCTATCATTCAACAGCGTTTACCCCTTCCGGTGGTTACACCTATTCGTTTGTTAACTTGAATGCTGGTGTCCACACCATTACCGATAATTATTTCGGTGGATCGGCAGCACAGTGCCTAGGTTCTGCCATGCAAGTGGGTTCAACGTCTCAAGCAGCGTTGTTTTGCCCCATCATATTGAATGTTTCTTCAACCGGTTCAGCAACTTCTGTACAAGGAAATACAATTGGAAACTTGGCTGTCAGCAGTTCAGCCCCCATTCCTTTTGGCGTCTTGTATGTCATAGGAGGTAAGGTTAACGTCGGTACCGTATCTCCCAATCAAATTGGCGCATCAACGGGGAACAGCAACATCCTAATAACCACCAACACAGCCAATGCCACTTCGTATGGGTTTTATTTGGCCGGTTCTGACAGTATTCAAGTAGCGAACAATACCTTCGGTTCTATAACTGCCACGAATGCAGTCACTGCCAATGCGCACAATTTCACCGTGCTGTATGCAACCGGGTCAGCAACTGTCCGCCTCTTTTCTAATACGATTGGAAGCGTAACAACATCCGGCAGCATTCAGACTGCCGGTGCATCCACCGGTGCTACACAATGGTTGAGGGGTATTCATTATGACGGAACCGGTTCGTTATTGGTGCAACAAAACACCGTTTGTAATTTGACCAACAATTCATCCCACGACGATGCAGGGAATCGTGTCACCGGTATTCACAAGGCAGGAACCGGAACGGGTCGTATTGTTCAAAATTTTATATCAGGGTTGACAAGCGTTGCTACAGGAGTAAGCCCGATTCTTGAAGGCATTAACTTGGATAATGGTTCTACCGTTTGCGCCAATAATGTTCTTTCTGTGGGGGCAACGTCATTAGGGTACCTGAACGTGTTTGGTGTTCAGGAAACAGGAGTAGGGGCGTATGTTGATTCCATTTGTCACAACACGGTGTATGTTTCGGGTACTGTTTCCGGAACAACATTAAAAGCCCTCTCGTATGCTTTTTATAAAGCGACAACTAATGGATCAAGTATTATTCTGAATAATATTTTCTACACTATACGCGCTTCCGGTAGAAATAATAGCCGTCATTATGGCATGTATTTACTCTCCGTATCTTCTGTGCCTGTATTGAATGGAAACGATTATTTTGTATCGGGCACCTACAGCAGGGTGGGAAACGTGAACGCGACCGATTATTCCACACTGGCCGATTGGAAAACCGCTGCCGCTACCGGAAAGGAAGCGAACGGTACGGACGTCGATCCGAAACTGGTAAATGCGGGCGGTACATCAGCTAAAGATTATTTAATCAATGCTGTATTGAGTGGAGTACCTTCCACAATACGTACAGATTACAGTGGCAACACTCGTAGCCTGACAGCACCAACCATTGGGGCATTTGAATTTGCCTTGTGTGTGGAAATCTATAACGGAGCCGTTTTCAGAAGTGCGTATACAACATTGAAAACCGCTTTTGACGCCATCAATGCAGGAACATGGACAGGCAATCTAACCGTTAAGATTGTAAAAAGCACATATGAAACAAGCACAGCCTCACTGTCTGCCAGTGGTTCGGGGCCAACGTACAGCCGCGTTCTCATCTATCCTACAAGTTCTGGTGTTACTGTGACCGGTTCTATCAACGGGCCGATCGTTCGTTTTTCGGGTGCAGATAACGTGACCTTGGATGGTCGGGTTAATTGCGCAGGTACATCAGCCGATTTGCTCCTTTCGAACAGTAACTCGGGCACCAGTGCTTCAACCGTGCAGTTTATTGGAGCGGCACAGGGGGATACGGTTCAGTATTGTATTATCAAGGGTGCAGGTTTGGGCACCGCCGCCGGTACCATACACTTTTCAACAGCAACGGCTGCTCCGGGTAACTCCAATAATGTCATCCGTTATTGTCGGATTTCCGGTTTGAGTTTAACTGAACGTCCGGTCAATGCCCTGCTTTCAAGTGGGACGTCCGGTTATTCAAATACAAACAATCAGATTACCGGCAATCAATTTTTCAATACGTTGTCACCAACAACGTCTTCAAACGTTATTTACCTGAGTGATTATTCATCAGCGTTTACGCTATCCAATAATAGTCTGTACGAAACTACCACGTTTTCGCCTACCGCTGCCAATGAATACGCCCTTATTCGTATTTCTTCTGCAGCAGGTGTACAGTTCAACATAACCGGAAACTATTTGGGGGGAAGTGGAGCGTTGGCAAACGGCACATGGGTGAAAGTGGGTACGGGAGCCACATTCTATGGTATGTACTTAAATGTTGGAACCGCTACAGCAACCAGCGTTCAGGGAAATGTGCTGAAAAACCTGAACTATTCGAACGTTGGAAACAATCCTTTTACGGGCATCTATGTTGCCGGAGGTCTAGTGAATATCGGCACCCAAAACGGAAATATCATTGGTGCAACAACCGGTAATGCGTCTATTTTGCTTACAAATAGCACAACGGATGGCTCTGTTTATGGTATTGCGCTTGCTGGAACCGGTGCCGTCGAGTGCAGCAACAACAGCATCGGTGCGATTACTACGGCTAACACATCTTCGGCAAACGCAACGAATCTATATGGAATCTACAAGGGAGCCGCTGTTGGTAATGTAACACTTCGTAAGAATGTAATTGGCAGTTTGGTTACCCCCAACAGTCTGTATGCGTCATCCGATGCCTATTTGGCTTCTCAGTTGGTGTATGGGGTTTATTCCATAGGAACAGCCACCACGGTCATTGACAGCGATAGTATTGTTAATGTTACAAACAAGACGATAGAGACCATTCAATCTTCTAAAACCGTAGGTGTTTATGTAGGAGACGGAACAAATACCGTCAGTAATAATGTTATTGCTGCAATCTCCTCCAGTGGCGCTGCAAGCGGAGCCAATGGTGAAAATGCACCCAACTTGGGACTGTTGGTCAAATCAACCTTGACCGGACAGCTGGTTTTCGGCAATACCATCTCGCGCATCAGAAACACGACCACTGCTCGGGTATACTTGTATGGCTTGTATTATTCAGGGCCAACCACCGGTACCAATCAACTGTACAACAATTTCGTAAACCGAATGCTCTTGCCTGCTGCACCACCGGAAAGTTTCGTAAATGGATTTTACCTGGCACAGGGTGCAGCAAGTGTATATAACAACCTCATTGCAATTGGAGATAGTCTCACACAAGGTTTAACAGTCTATGGCCTGTACAACAACAGTGCTAGTACGTTGACGTTATATTACAACACCTTATATATAGGAGGTACAGTTTCTGCTGCATTGTCAAGTACGTATGCTTATTTAGACAATGTAACGGGTTCGCACAACCTGCGCAACAACTTATTGGCCAACATGAGGTCGGGCGGGGGTAAGCACTATGCCATTTCACTGGCCGGAATTGCCGGCTCGACGACCAACTTCAATGATTATTACGCCGGTGGCACCAACGGTATTCTCGGTTACCTTGGCTCGGACAGAACAACCTTGGCGGCTTGGAAAACAGCAACGTCGCAGGATGGGTCGAGTTTGAATGTCAATCCATTATTTATTGTGCCGGGCTCAACCCAGCCGGCCGATTATACACCAACAGCCTCGTTGACCGTAGCGAATGTGCTGCCGATTGCCGTGGACTATGCAGGAACCACCCGGAAAAATCCACCAACGGTGGGTGCCTTTGAATTTAACGGTTATTTTTGGACGGGGACCATTGATACCGATTGGTCGAAGTCCGGTAACTGGTTGCCCAACATTGTGCCCACGATTGGTGTAGGTGCCAACATCCCAAATCGAGTGAACAAGCCTGTTATTAATAATGGCGTGAACGGCCAGGTGAATACTTTGACCATCTACACAGGAGCCGTTGTCACCATTGACCCGGGTGGCACACTGACCGTGGCATCGACAGTTACCAACAACGCGGGTTCCGGTGGGTTGTTGATCAATTCCACCGAACAAGGAACCGGTTCGCTCATTTGTCCGCAAGACGGTTTGGTTGCCACCGTTCGTCGTTATATCCGAAGGCAACACGGACGTGATCAATCGTGGTTTACTCTTTCTTCACCCGTGGCAAACCAAACCATTCGCGGCACCTCATGGACACCCACAGGTGGCTATGCCGACGGAACGGGTTACGACTTGTTTGTATGGGACGAAGGAACGTCCGCGTGGATATACAACCTAAACGATACGACCACCATCGATAAAAAATGGTCGGTTGCCCATCCGGAATCGTATTTTGTGCCGGGCAGGGGGTACCTATATTCGCTGTACGACTCCATCAGCACTAAGACCTTTGTCGGCACCCTCAATAATGGAATTATTCAAACGCCATTAACGATTTCGGGATCGGGATCGAACAAGGGTTTCCACTTGGTGGGCAATCCGTATCCGAGCAGCATGGACTGGAAGTCGGCAACGGGCTTTGATCGCACGAAACTGACTGTTTCCGGTGGTGGATATGATTTGTGGATGTGGAGTTCGACAGCCAACAATTACGGTGTATACAATTCTTCCCAAGTAGGAGATGTCGGCACCAACAACGCTTCCCGTTATATTTCTCCCATGCAGGGTTTCTTTGTCAATGCATCTCAGGCCGGTAACTTAGTGTTCAACAACGACGCAAGGGTTCATAATGCAGCCGGTGCGTGGTTAAGAAGTGCAGAAGCGGAAGTCGGTTTGATTCGATTGAAGGTGTCGGCTGCCTCCGGTAATGGAAGCGACGAGGTCCTGTTGCGCTTCGGTGCCGAAAGCGATGACACGGGTAGCGCTAAGCTGTTCAGCCCAGTCAAGGTAGCCCCAAGTCTGTACATGCCTGTGAAGAATAAAGATCTTAGTATACGACAGTTATCTACTGTAGAGAATAACACGACCACCTCCGTTTCTTTCAAACCGGGCACAGCGGATACCTACACGCTGACTTGTGAATTTGATGAGGCGCTGATTGATACTCTTTACCTGGAAGACAAACTCACCGGTGTGATTCACAATTTTGCTGAATCAGGCACCTATACCTTCTCGGGCGCTCCGGGTGATGCCACCAGCCGGTTTGTTCTACATTACGGAGCGATTCCTCTAAATCCCGGCTTGGTTTCGTATAGGGTGTATGTGTTGGATGAGAACGTGGTGGTTGACTTGGAAAACGTGAGTGGAGAATATTCAATTTCCTTGTTCGATGTAAGCGGAAAGTTACAACAACACCGAACGGTGTTCGGTGGTAGCTCCACGAAGCTTCCTTTACGTGAAAGGGGTGTCTATATCGTGTCAATACATTCAGAATCAGGCATATATAATACAAAGGTAGTGTATTGATCTTTTGTTTTATTACCGATTTTACAGCCTTATAGGCTATTTTGTATCCTTTTTGTATCCCTTCCCCATATACCCTTGTATCTATACTGATGCTTATAATTATGATGGGCATAGGATACATGCATATATCTTTGTAGTAGAGAAAATGGTCAAAAAATAGGCCATCAAAAAAAGAAAAATTTACAAGAAACAATAAACATTTAAATTTTACTACAATGAAAAAGCTAATTTTTTCAGTTTTGGCTATTGCCGCTTTAGTGGTTACTCCTATGAGCTCGTTTGCTGCAGACCCCACAGCTCTTGCAACGGCTAACGGTTCCGCCAGCATTATTTCTCCGATTAATATTTCCAAGACAGCAGATTTGGATTTTGGTATTATTTCTGGAATTGCTGCTGGAACGGTTACTATCGCTGCAACTTCCGGTGCTCAACTGAATCCCGTTATAACTGGTGACTTGTCGGTAATTTCAACTTCTACATCTAAGGCAGCCGCCTTTTCAGTAACCGGATCAGGGAATGCCACATATGCTATTGTTATGAATCCTTCATTAACATTGACTGGGACTGGTACTGCCGTTGGTAAAACCATGACATCTACACTTGTTCTTGACGCAGCAAAAACAGGCGCTGTAGGTACATTAGCTGGTGGTGCAGACAATATTTATGTTGGAGGTGTTTTGACTGTAGCTGCAGCACAAACTGCCGGTCCTTATGCTGGAACCTTTAATGTGACCATCAATTACAATTGATTTTAGTTAAAGCGTTATAATTGTAAGAAACAAGACAATGAGTCGTTACTTGCCAATCACACTGCTGCTTTCTATTGCTATCTTTAGTGCGAGCTGTGTATGTGCGCAGGTAAACTCAACCCTAACCAGCATTGGTATCGATGCGAAAGTGATTGCACCGATAACCCTTCAAAATACGGGTAACACCCCCTTGAATTTTGGTACAGTATCACGGTCTTCCGCTGCGGGAACCGTGACTGTTCCAACCAGTGGAAACAGAACCTCGACAGGTGGTGTGGGTGTTTTGAGCTCTTCCTCGTATTCGCCGGCACCGTTTACTGTTACAGGAGAGAATAGCGCTAATTTTAATATTGCATTGCCTATAAACGGCACAGTGCTGTTAACCCGTACGAGCGGATCGGAAACGATGCCAGTAAATACGTTTTTAAGCAGTATTGGTACCAGTCCAACGTTGTCTTCAACAGGATTAGCAACGTTTGTGGTCGGTGCGACACTTTTAATTGGAGCTAACCAAATTGCGGGTGATTACAAAGGCTCTTTTGCTGTAACAGTTGCCTATCAATAATTAATGGATCAATGAAAAAGATGGTTTACATACTACTTGTGTTGCTGACCGTCTTAACGATTGATATTTACGCACAAACCTCTTTTACCGCACAATCTTCAGCCAGCGTTACACTGCTTGATATATTGAGATTGGTAAAGACTGAAGACATGAATTTTGGCCGTTTGGCAAACGGGTCTGTCGGCTCCGTTAGTTTGAGCACTTCGGGTGAGCGCATTGTCAACGGGATCACAGCCATTGGGGAATCCGGGTGGAAACCGGCTCGTTTTGATGTGAGCGGCACTCCGGATTATGAATATTACATTAGCCTGCCCAATGAAATTACGTTGGAAAAAGACGGTAACCAGTTGGTGGTTGAGAATTTGGTAGCTAAGGCTTCATCGGCCACAGAAAATGGATTGAAGGGTGTTGTCACCAGCAATGCATTTTTTACAGTTGGTGGCAAATTGGTGATTAGCTCACCCAACTTTACCCCGGGCAATTACCACGCCAGTTTTGAAGTCAGTGTCGGATACAATTGATAGTAACGAACCACCTAATGAACAATATACAACGACTCACTATAGCATTGGTTGCCTTAACCGGCAGCCTTTCGCCGTTGATAGCTGCCAATCCTGCGGCTTCAGCTACCATTGATGTCGAATTGGTGGCGCCGTTGTCGATGGCGAAAAGTGCCGACATGCAATTTGGTCGGGTTTCAATGGGCGGAGCCGGTACAGGTATATTGGTGTTGGGCGTTGACGGTTCGGTGCAAACCACGAATATATATGCATCCCAGTCGAGCAGTGGCGCCACGCCGGCTGCTGCCGTATTTAGTGTGAGTGGATTGGATGGTGCCAATTATACGGTACTGTTGCCTTCCTCGCCCGTGGCATTGACCAAAGTCGGATCGACAGAAACGCTGAACGTGAGCGATTTTACAGTGAAACTTGCTTCCAAGGTAGCCGGCACACTGATTGGCGCCATTGGATCTGACAATTCGTTTGCTGTAGGTGCCACGTTGACCATACCTCAAACGCAGACAGAAGGAAGGTATCAAGGTACTTTTCCGGTAAGCATTTCGTATAATTAATTTGTAGAACAACAATCCATGCGACTTCGTTCCATCATCGTGCTTCTGTTTTCTGCTGTGTCCGTTGTCGGATATGCGCAAACAAACATATTGGGCAAGATGGAAGTGGAGTTGGCTGTGCCTGTCACTGCCATGGAAACGGAATTGTTGAATTTTGGGAAGATTGTGCCTGAAGCCGGTGGGGGGTCTGTACTGATTTCACCCAATGGGGAACGGACTGCTTCAGGAAGCATTTTACTGATGGACGAAAACTACAGTGCCGGAAGCTTTTCCATTGCCGGTGTTCCTAATAGCCTTGTTTCGATTGTTTTACCGCAATCTGCTCAGAAATTGTCACTGACAAACGGCAACAGTGAGATTACGGTTGATGGGTTTACGTCAAATGTTCCGGCAGGTGGTCAAGTTGTTCGTCAATCGGACGGGAAAACGGAAATCAGCATCGGGGCAACCTTGCTTATAGGAAATGGTTTGAGCAATCCGGCCGGGTATTATACAGGGACCTATGAAGTGGTTTTTATGTATAATTAAACGGAAAGGAGTATACATATGCGTTCTTTGACTTGTTTCCATGCGATGTTTTTAAAAAATACCTATCGGTATCGTTACGCTTTGTGGATATTACGTATATTTGAGCCATTAACAGGTAAACCTTGATGCCATGAAACGAACAATTAGTCAGATAGTAGGCACATTTTTTTTGTTGATTTGCAGTCAAGTTTTGTTTGCCCAAGGAAATTTATTGGTGGCACCCATCCGAGTCGTTTTCGACGACAGCAAACTACGGGAAGACCTGAACCTATCTAACATTGGTCAGGATACGGCTGTCTATCTCATCTCTTTTGTGCATTACAAGATGCTGGAAGACGGTGGTTTTCAACAATTGTCCGATTCAGATGCGCTTCCTACGCCACGATCAGATACGTATTTGCGTGTTTTTCCTCGTAGGGTGTCGCTAGCTCCCGGTGAATCTCAGGTGGTTGGTTTGCAATATCGGAAAAATGCAAGCATGAAAGATGGAGAATATCGGTCTCACCTGTATTTCAGGGCAGACAAAAATACGGCTCCATTGGGGATAGAAAGTACCAAAGATACCACGAAGTTGTCGGTAAGCATTACGCCCATTTTTGGAATCAGTATTCCCGTTATAATACGAAAAGGAGCCACCTCTGTGACCGTTAAACTGTCTGACCTGTCGGTAAAAGCCGTGAACGATACGGTATCCAACTTATCGGTTACGCTGAATCGATCTGGAAACATGTCGGCGTATGGTACCCTGGAAGCCACTTATATACCGGAAACGGGTAGCCAGTTGGTGGTTGGTTTGGCCAATGGTGTGGGTGTTTATACGGAATTGAGCAAGCGGATCTATACCTTGCCTTTGAAGATGAGAGCCAAAATGAAAGGCGGCAAGCTCTTGGTTCGTTTCCTGACACCCCGTGATGCCGGTGCGAGCGAATTGGCGCGCGCTGAGTTTAAGTTGCCGTAAATAAAAAAAACCTGATTATGTGGAAGCGAATTACATACCCCTTTTTAGTGTTTTTGATGGGGGGAGTGAGTGCTTTTGCCCTTGATCCACCCTCGTTACCACCTCGCACGCCCATTGTGTTGGAGCCAACAACGCCCATTAGTTTTGGGAATATCGTGGCACCATCCGGGTCAAATGGTAGGGTGACCATTGCAACAAACGGTTCTATTACCAAATCTGGTGACATAGATTTGTTAGGGGGAACGGTTCAGCCCGCGCAATTCGAATTCAGATTAATGCCAGGAAGAACGGTCTATGTGCATGCTAAAGTAAATGAGGTGGCAGTTAATGGTATTGTTAATGGTTCTACTGCTACTCCAACAATTACATTCGATTACCCTACGTTTGAGCTGGAAGGTGGGACGGTGGAAACACTAGCTGATGGTAGTATCCGCTTTAAGTCACTTGTAGGCAGCAATAGGATACATCGGCTGAAAATGGGAGGACGACTGAATCTTAATGGCATATCTAACCCTGCTGCTACGTATAACGGCAATATACAAATCGTCATTGAGGCGTATTGATGCTTCTATTTCCATCTAATTTCTATCAAAAACTCCTATTCGTAAATGGCCGTTTGTTTCCCGCATCGTTTTCAGTCATGGTTCTTCAGATTGGGGATGGCGGCAACTTTCGTGCTGATTGGTTTGGCCGTTTCGGTCAAGACGTATGCACAGGAAGCGTTGGATGATCCCAATCTGGAAGCGTTCAATGTCACGGTCAATTTTGGAGAGATTGGCTCCTACATTTTTCCCGCCTATTACGAAGATCCCAATGCACTTTACTTGCCGGCCGACGAGTTGTTCGATTTGTTTAAGATGTACCGAAAAGTCTCCAATGAAGGTACCCTAATTAAAGGGTATATGGAATCGGAGGACAGACCGTTTGAAGTGAACCTGAAGGATACATTTATTTTATTCAACGGAAAAGTAACGCCGATAAAGCCCAAGGATGCCATCATGGACATAGGTACGCTGTACCTAAAAACGACAGTGTTGAAAGAAAGTTTTGGATTCGATTTTGCGTTTTCCTTCAGAAACCTAACGGCCAATTTTACCGTAGGCTATGAATTGCCGGTAGTCAAGCTGAAGAAACAAGAAAAGAACCGGCTGAAACTCAGTGGAAAGGATAATGAGTTAGCTTTCGATACCATCATTCCCAGAACTTATCATTATTTAAAGGGGGGAATGTTGGATTGGTCGGTCGCTTCGACACAGTCCAACACGGAAATCGGCGAAACACGCATGGAACTTGGAGGAGGTGTAGAACTTTTAGGTGGAGAAACGAACATAGCATTGAACTGGTCGGATAAATTTGGCATGAATAAGGAGCAACAACAATATTACTGGCGATGGGCCAACAACGATGCACGTGCTGTCAAGCAGGTGCAGTTGGGTCGTGTCAGTAGTCGAAGCATTGCTACCATGTTGGCTCCCATGGACGGTTTTATGCTCACCAATGCCCCGACCACCCTGCGAAAGGCACTTGGTACCTATCATATTTCAGACCACACGGAACCGGACTGGGTCATTGAGCTGTATGTAAACAACGTGCTGCTTGATTATACCCGTTCAGACGCTTCCGGGTTTTACCATTTTGAACTGCCCATTGTGTATGGATTGTCCAATGTCGTTTTACGCTTTTACGGACCTGGCGGCGAGATACGTTCAGAGGAAAAACGTATCAATATGCCCTACAATATGTTGCCCACCGGTGAATTGGAATACAAGATCAACGGTGGCTCCGTGATGGATACACTGTCATCTTTATATGGCAGGGCCGAGGTAAATTACGGGGTTGCCAGGTGGTTAACCGCCGGAGCGGGTATTGAGTACCTGTCTTCCATTACCACACATCCTGACATACCCTTCTTTAATTTCACGTTTCAACCCTTCTCGACGGTGCTAATCACCGGTGAATACGCCCACAACGTGCGCTCCAAGGCTACTGTCAACGTGAATCTGCCACACAACGCGGCACTTGATATCAATTTTTCGTTGTACAATCCCAAGCAGGATGCCATCATTTATAATTACCTGCAAGAACGCTCGGCAGGGCTTTCCATGCCGTACAGGGTGATAAAGGTTTCCGGTTATACGAAAGCCTCCATTCGACAGAATATATATCCGAATTTCGAATACAACTCGGCGGAATGGATGGTAACCGGTAATTATAAAAAATACAACCTGAATGTCAGCCATTTTTTAAATTGGACCAGTAATGGCACGTCGAACATTTATGCCAACGTGACGGCTGGATTGAAAGTGGGTAAGAATATCAACATACGACCCTCGTTGCAATACAATTATTCCTCCCGCAGCGTCATATCGATTCGGGCCGAAATGGAGTCTAAGGTTTTCAAGAATGGATACCTGTCGTTGCGTTACGATAACAACCTGTTATCGGCTTCAAGCGGGTTAGGATTGACGTTTCGTTATGATTTCCCCTTTCTGTCAACCTACATGGGTAGCAGTTTTGGCAACAAGCAGTTGCAGTCTTCTGAAAGCGCCAAAGGAAGTTTTGCTTTTGGCAGCGGAAACAACTACGTGCAAGCCGACAAGCGCAACTCGGTGGGTAGAAGCGGTATTGCCATCGACGCGTTTGTGGACGTGAATTTCAATGGTGTACACGATAAAGGCGAGCCGGCTACCGAACCCATCAAGGTTCGTTGCAGTGGCGGACAGATAGTAAAGACCACGAAAGATTCCATCATTCGCATTGTCGGTTTGGAACCTTTTACCGAATATACCCTGACATTGGATGAATCCAATTTCCAAAATCTGGCATGGCACATTCCTTTCAAAACAGTCAAGGTGGTTACCGATCCCAATCAGTTCAAGGTGTTGCCGGTTGCCGTTCAACCCATGGGTGAAATAACCGGGTTGGTATCGGAAGAAAACGGCAATGGCATAGGTCGTATTTTGGTCACCTTCTCTGACAAAAACGGACAACACCTGTTCAAAACGCTCACTGAATCGGATGGTTATTTCTCATATGTGGGCTTTAAACCAGGTGATTATGTGGTTGCTATCGATTCTATGCAACTAAGCATCTTGAAGATGACCTGCACTCCGATAAAGGTAACGGTCAAACCCGACCTTCAAGGCGATATCGTGGATGTGGGTACTATGGTAGTGGCGAAGAAAAAAGCTATTTCCGAAAAACCAACGATGGAGAAGGTAAAGGCAGAAGCCACTGTAAACAAATTGACCGAAAATAACTTGCAGTATTTTATCTTGTTTGACAACAATAAGGACGTTATGCGTGCTGAATATGTAGGTACGCTGCAACAACTGGTTGTTTTCTTGAAAAGCAATAAGGATTTTAGTCTGGAAATTTTAGGTCATACCGATACGGTGGGGGCTTCTATGTATAACCAGGTATTGAGTGAGCGCAGGGCTGTCAGCGTGATGCATTACTTGATAGACAAAGGGGTATCGGCCAGTCAACTGAAGGCCACAGGCCAAGGAGAGATGTTCCCGGTAAATACTGGCTTAACCCCTTTAGAACGGGCGGTGAACAGGCGTGTCACCTTTGACAAACGGATGCCAGGACAGCCCGGTATTGGTGCAACAGACGGTGATCTGAATCAAGCACTGATGGCTGCAGCTGTTAAACAAATAGAGATAGATATAACACCCACAATCATTGAATCCATCCCGTTAAATGAGGCTGGGATGAATCAGCAAGATGGGTCGATGCGATCCATGCATCGCATTGTTACGCGCAAAAAAACCAGAGACATGATGTTCTTGGAACTGGTTGATGGTTCCTACATCATTCAGTTTGGAGCCTTCATGACAGAGAAAAGTGCGGATGTTTTGATGGATCGATTAACTCCCTTGCTTAAGAAGCAAGTCAGGGTAGTTCACGAAGGTGAATTCTACAAAGTACAAACAAAAACCATTCATTCTGTGGAAAATACCGTCAAGGTGGCTAAGCAGGTGAGAATATCAGCATTGCTGGAATAGTCATGATCAATAAAGATATATACCTGAGCTTGGATAAGGTGGTCGACAACTGGCGCATGGATGGAATGACGTTTGGTCAGTTCCTGCTACACGTTTCCGGTTACTTTAAATTGAAAGATGGATGTGATTCCATCATTATTTCAAACATCAAATACGCAGAAATTGCCGCCGACGATTTGTACGTGGTCAGTGCTATTTTTGGTGCCTATGCGCCCAATGATAAAAAAATGCTACTTGCACCTGTAGATCCGGGACATTTCATTCTGCCTTGGTTGAATTGTTTTACGCTTAACCTATGCGAAGAAACAACTTTGGGCGATGTGAATCGCCAAATAGAACTAGAATACATTAATTTGTAGAAATACCCACTGATGGGTATTGTAGGAGAATAAAAAGCCCTGTACTTTTACTGGGAACTTGGATGACGCATCAAACGAGTGCGTCATCGTAGTACATGGACGTGAACAAATACGTGAAAATCGGTGAGACTGTCTGATTTACATCCCGGAGAAAAAGGCGTCATCGTGAAGGTGTCGGGGCATGGTGGTTTCAGAAAACGCATCCTTGAAATGGGATTTGTGCGCGGAAAAGTGGTGGAAGCCTTACAAAACGCACCGTTGAGGGATCCGGTGAATTACCGTATCATGTCGTACGAAGTCTCCTTGCGTCGAAGTGAAGCTGCCAATATTGAAGTGGTAGGAATGAGCCAGATGCAATCGGTTCATGATACCGAAAAAGTCGACGGCCTGCTCATGGAAGAAGAGCTGCGACGCATCGCATTAAACCAGCGCAGCCACATAAAAGTAGCGTTGGTGGGCAATCCGAATTGCGGAAAAACATCCCTGTTTAACCGTGCAGCTGGAGGCCATGAACGTGAAGGCAATTACAGCGGTGTGACCGTTGATGCCAAAGTTGGCACCTTTGCCTTTGAAGGGTATACCATCCAGTTGGTTGACCTGCCCGGCACGTATTCGTTGTCGGCCTACAGTCCCGAGGAACTGTATGTGCGCCATCACCTGATTGATGAGGCTCCCGATGTGGTGATCAATGTGCTGGACGCTTCCAACCTGGAGCGGAACCTGTTTCTGACCACCCAACTCATCGACATGAATGTGCGCATGGTGATTGCCCTGAACATGTACGACGAGTTGACCGAAAGTGGCGACACCTTAGATGACTTGCAACTAAGTAGACTGCTGGGAACGCCCATTGTTCCGACGATAGGCCGCAAGGGCGTTGGCATTGATGCGCTGTTTCACATCGTGACCAGAGTGTATGAAGGAGCCGATTTTTTCCATAAAGACGGAGAACTGCTAAAGGATGTGTTGGATGAATTGCACAACTTCTATCACAGTACTTCTTTGGAACACGCTTTCATCGATGAATTGAAAGACGATAAGGCCAGAGAACGTCTATTAACCCGTCATATACATGTCAACCATGGTCATGTAATTGAGTCATGCATAAGGCACGTTCGCGCTTCATTGTTGGAGCATGAAGGCCTTACTGACACGTACCCTTTTAGATACTTAGCCATTAAGTTGCTGGAGGGCGATAAGGAAGTCAACCAACTGGTGGCTTCCCTTCCCAATTCCTCCTCGATTTTTGAAACCTGTGAGCGATCGGTCGGCATCATCAAGCAAGAACTTAAAGAAGATCCCGAGGCCGCCATTGCACAGGCAAAATATGGCTTCATCGCAGGTGCCTTGGCTGAAACCTACGTGCGCCACAAGAAAGAGCGGCGGAAACGAACCCGTAAAATCGATGCGTGGGTGCTCAGTAAATACATGGGCTATCCCATTTTTCTGGCGTTTATGTTTCTGATGTTTGAAGCCACCTTTGTGTTGGGTGCTTACCCCATGAGTTGGATAGAAGCCGGTGTTTCGGCGCTGTCCAACCTGGTTCAGCAACAGATGACAGAAGGGCCGTTTAAAGATTTGCTGGTCAACGGTATCATCGGTGGAGTGGGGGGCGTCATCGTCTTTTTACCCAACATACTTATCTTGTTCTTTTTTATTTCCATCATGGAAGATACCGGATACATGTCCAGAGCGGCTTTCATCATGGATAAGCTCATGCACAAGATGGGGTTGCACGGCAAATCGTTCATTCCCCTCATCATGGGGTTTGGTTGCAGTGTACCAGCTATTATGGCGGCTCGGACCATTGAAAGCCGCAACAGCCGTCTGCTCACCATACTGGTCACCCCATTGATGTCATGCAGCGCCAAACTGCCTGTGTACTTGCTCTTGGCCGGGGCTTTTTTCCCCAACCATGCCGGATTGGTCATGTTTGGCCTGTATTTGACCGGGGTACTTATGGCTGTTATTTTAGCCCGTTTGTTCAAACGGCTTTTCTTTCACAAAGAAGACCTGCCTTTTGTCATGGAGCTTCCACCGTACCGCGTTCCCACCTATCAGTCGGTGTTGCGGCACATGTGGGAAAAGGCATACCAATATTTGAAAAAAATGGGGTCCGTGATTTTGTTGGCCACTATCATCATTTGGATGTTGGGCTATTTTCCCAGAAATGAGGCCTACGTGTCCAATCCTACACCGGAAACACTTCGGTTACAGCAGGAAAAGTCCCTCATCGGGCGGTTGGGGCATGTTGTCGAACCCGTCATCAAACCCCTGGGTTTTGACTGGAAAATTGGCGTGTCTCTGATTTCGGGAGTGGCTGCCAAGGAAATCGTGGTCAGCTCGATGTCGGTATTGTACGCCAGCCCGTCAGGTCAGTCCGGCCTTTCACAACGCTTGAAATCAGACACCTATGAAGACGGTACGCCCGTGTTCAATCAAGCTGTTGCCTTGGCACTCATGATGTTTGTACTGCTGTATTATCCCTGTATTGCCTCCATTACAGCCATCCGCCGGGAAACAGGATCCTGGCGATGGGCTTTGTTTGAAGTGGGATATACGCTTTTGGTGGCGTGGCTGATGGCTTTTGCCACGTATCATGTGGTGCTGGCGTTTCTGTAAATTCGATTAGGGATACAGGTAAAAAATCCTGTCCATCAACTGCCACTTTTCTGCAGAAGAGGCGCCCGGCTTGGAAATTTGAAAGATCTCCATATAGGCTTCCCATTCCGCCTGCCTGTTCAGGGTAGCCAGTTTGGTCATGGCTGTATCCCATTCGAAATCGAGCGGCGTCTCCACAATCATGAACAATTTGGTGCCCAGGTGGTAGAGCTCCATTTCTAAAATTCCGACTTCCCGGATGCCGGCTCGAATCTCAGGCCAGGCTTCAGCTTCACTGTGTCGTTTGATGTATTCGGCGATTAGAGCTGGGTCGTCTTTTAAGTCTAAGGTTTGGCAGTAGCGTTTCACGGGTTGACGGAAGGCTCGTACCGGGTAGCCGGTTTTTTGTGTGGGTTTCATGGAGGTAATATTAAAAGTAAAAGGTTGTTTTATTCGTGTTTATTTGCTAGCTTTGCTACAAATTTACTGTATCTTGCGAAACAATGATGCTCGTTGGCTGTTATTCCTTCATGACGGTGTCAGATAAATAAACAAACTATGGCAACAATTACATTTCAAGGCAATCCGGTTCACACAAGCGGTGAATTACCGTTGGTTGGGAGCAAGGCTTCAGATTTTTGTTTGACGAATGCCAGCCTGGCCGATGTGTCCTTGGCTGATTTCGCCGGAAAACGCGTGGTGATGAATATTTTTCCCAGCATTGACACGGGTGTGTGCGCCATGTCTGTGCGTCGGTTCAACAAGGAAGTAGAGAAGCTGGAAAATACAGTGGTGTTGTGCATTTCAGCCGACCTGCCTTTTGCAGCCAGCCGTTTTTGCGGTGCAGAAGGATTGAGCAACGTGGTTACCTTGAGTGAACTCAGGTCGCCCAGGGCATTTGGTGAAGCCTACGGTGTTCGGATGACTGACGGTCCGTTGGCTGGATTGATGTCAAGAGCCGTCGTTGTGGTCGATTCAAAGGGCGTTATTTTGTACACGGAGCAAGTGCCCGAAATTACCCAGGAGCCTGCCTACGAGCCCGTGGTAGCGCTTCTTTCCAAATAGGATAAATCAGTAACAACAAGCTTTCGTCCGTCGCTTTGGTCGGTATCTTTGATCAAAATATGGGGGTCAAAACTAAATGTACAAAAGGATAGATAGAAAAGATTAAATGTCAGATAGTTATAAAAAGCAGATAAAAAACTAAATGTTCATTAGCTTTAATTTCAGTTGAATAGCCCGTTCATTGTACACACCAAAAATCGGCCAAAAATTGAATTGAGTTAGATAAAAAGATCCAATTTTACGGTTCATCTCACTAACATGCTTAAAACGTCTTAAATCCCAATTTAAAGGGCTTTTAAGGCGTTTTTTTATTGAAGTAAAACGAACCACTCACAACAAAAAATAAGCCCTAAAACGCCAAAAATCAAACATCGTTATGAAACACAAAAATTCGCCTCGAAAATTGATGTGCAATTTGATTTCAAAACTAAATGTACAGAGTTAGTGCTAAAGTAGTGCCAAAAATAGTGCTAAAACAGCATAATTAAACAACCTATAAGTATAAATAACAATCAAAAACAACAACAAAAAACATGATTCAACACCCTTTATTCCATAAAAACAGCAAGTAAATACGCGTAAAAATACATGCTAATACGTTGTATTATAGCGCGATAGTTGTTATTTATAGTAAAAATGGCACATTTTTATGTTTATTCAGGCCTTATTGAACCCAAAACGAGCGCCAGATGGCGAATTTTATCGACTGGTAGATCAAAAGGTGAAAAGTCCACATTGTCCGATATTATAAGGAGAATGTCCTTGGATTGTGCCGGTTTAATCCTTTTAATGATTGGTCCTTGATCTGTGTCTATTACATACACGCGATTCCACTGTATGTATGTACCAATTTCTATCTTCTTACATGCAACGATATCACCCGGTTTGTAATTTGGCACCATTGAATCACCCCTTACCGTTATTAAGAAGTCGGCGCCCTTAAATGTCGGCACATCAAAAAACTCGCACTCGTATTCATTTATTTGAATATCGCAATTAAAGACACCGGATTCTGCTTTTGTTGGAATAAGTGGTATACCCTTTTGTTTTTGTATCAATGGTGGAGGCGGTTCTTTTATTCGTTGACCAGAATCAACGTCACGAATCATCTCACCCTTACCGGTTATAAGCCACTCCAGCGATAATTCAGGGAAAGATGCGATTATAGTCGCCACTTTTCCATCTTCTATGGACTGATTTAGCTTATCAGCGTCCAAAAGACCCCTACTCAACCCCGTTATTCTAAAAAATTCTTGCTTTGTAATTTGCTTATATTCAACAAATTGCAAAATTCTTTTCTTTGTGGTTGCGATTATCATCGTAATTATTTGTTTTGGTGCGATTATAATCGCACTTTTGCAGCATGTTCCAATATCGGAACGGCTCCAAATATACGAAAATATGAGCGAAGTACTTGTTAGGCATGGTGAACGGAAAGAGTTGTCTGTTTTGTTCGTAGTTACACCACGCTGTGTGAGCAACGCATTAAAATTTGACTCAAACTCCGATTTGGCCAAGCGTATACGCAAGGCGGCCATCGAACGCGGAGGCTCCGAAGTTGATGTAAAACCAAAACAAAAAATTTTATGAAAAATTCAAAATCTGTTTCGGGCACAGATATGGTGTTCGGCATTTTTTTTGCCATCCTTGGTTTTGTTGCCTTGATTATTTCACTCATGTCTCTTTTCCCGGCATTACGATTAATGTTGCACACCACCGGTGTAAGATATGATTACATGGTACTCTCTCCATGCATATTGCTTTTGGCTTTGGCTCTCACTGATAATTTAAAACGCGGCGACAAAAAGAGTATTGGTTAATAGTCACCGCAACAAGTCATCCGGCCCACTCCCCGGATGACTTAACCGAGGTGTTAGCTCAGTGGACAGAGCGCGGTAATACAGGGTAACAACCTGGCCGAGGTCGGAGGTTCGATTCCTTCACACTCCACAGATAAAATTAAAGACAAACAAGCACGCTGTATGATATCAATGAAAGCATCGCCAGTAACAAAACGCACTTCGTTATTTTTTCGAGGAATTTTTCAGTCTTTGTTTGCTTCGAAAAGCAAGGCTGAACCCTGCGATCCTCCTTTAGCGCTTTTTGAACTTCGTCAATGTACAATAGACGTACACGCTCTATCAGAACTGAAAATGTATGAACTACTATTGAGCAGGTTAGGATACCAAGTCCAAGAAGTAGAACTGTCAGAAGAAATACCAAGCGAATATATAGGTCGTCTGAGCTGTTCGCGCGCAGGGGAACTAGAATTCCAAGAACTCCTGAAGATACAAGTAGAGCATGTTGAAAAAACTGCGCTTGTTTCTCAAAGGATAGTCTTGTCAGCTGATCAACCTCATTCATTCTCTGGTAGTAATACAAATCGTCCATCGTAATAAGTATTTAAGGTTTTTGCAAAGATATAAAGTTTACGATATGTACAAGATGATTGGAAATAGGTTGGTTCTCACCGTCAATGACTGGCTCACTGCCGGCCTGTCGATGGACCAATTTAAAAAAGATTCCAAGGGTGGTCTTCTCCAGATTGCTCTTCGCAGCATCAACGGAGGAACGACCATCTATCTTGACAGCGTCAAGCGCCCGGATAGGCTGCGCGTCATCGAGGATGCCTTTGGATCCATCAGCAAGGAAGGCCCTAAATCCATTTTTTCTATTGAGGAAGACGAGAAGGCTCGCGCCTGGTTCCTATCCCACATGCCGGAGGGTGACACTCAGACTTTCGAGAAGGTAGAGGAGTACACTAACCGTGTACGTGTCTTTGAGGCCATCCGTCGCGGGTTATCCAGTCAACGTCAGGCTCGCTCCTGTAACAACCAACGCATTAATATGGGCGATTTCTGGAAGCTGGCCACCGAGTGGCAGCTAGAAAAATCCGAAAAGATGAACTTCAAACCTTTTGCTAATGACCGATCGTTCAAGCGCGCCTATGACCTATATCTCAAGGATGGAAATGCCTCGGTGATGCACAAAGGCCGCGGCAATGACAGGGCACGCAAAGTGTCTAGCGATATGGAAAAACTCTTCCTGGCTTTGTGGCGCCAAAACGATAAGCCTTTCGGTACCCGCGTGCATGAACTCTACCTTGAGTTTGTTGCCGGCGACAAAGAGATGTTTGACAAGAGCACGGGTGAGGTCTTCCGTCCCGATGATTTCCGTTATAAGGGTCGCGCCTTAGAGGTATCACAGGCAACCGTATGGAGTTACTTAAAGAGCGTTGTCAATCAGACAGCCACATTCTCGGACAGGAATGGCAACTTTGACTATGTCAACCGCCTGCGTCCCAAGCACGATCGCAAGGTGGGTATGTATTCACTTTCCAAGATATCCATGGATGACGTGGCTATGAGCCGTCAGAGCGTCCGTGGGTGGGTCTTTAAGTACATGGCCGTGGATGTTGTATCCGGTTACTGGTTCCGCCCGGCGTACATCGTTGGCAAGCCCACCCTTGATACAGTCATGGAGTCCTTCCAGAACATGTTCTGTGAACTATCCCTGTTAGATCTTCCAATGCCTGGTGAACTCGAGGTTGAGCACCACCTCATGAAAGACATCAAATGGCTTGGTGATGCTTTCCCTTTTGTACGTTTTTGCGAGTCACCAACAGAGAAACGCGCCGAGCACGCTATTAGGTCGCTCAAGTATGGTGCGGCTAAAGATGCCGGTCACACACGCGGTCGTTGGTATGCTCGTCACGAAGCCTACAGGGCCGTTCGTAACAAAGAGTCCGGAGACTTCATTGAGCCGACATACCAACCACAGGCCATCATCGGAGATGACCTTTCGGATATTGACACACACAATAACAGCCTGCACCCGCTACAGAAGAGGTACCCGGGTATGACGCGCCGCCAGGTGCTGCTATCACAGGTCAACCCAACTCTGTCACCGATCGAAAAATGGAGGCTATACCGATGGATCGGTAACAAGACCAAGACAATGATCTACAACAACGACTATTGTCCCGTTCAGGGCGATAAGTTCGAGCTGCAGCATTTCGGAAACCTTAAAAGGCTCAAGCCAAACAATTGGGACGTGACAGCATACTGGCTACCCGATGAAGACGGCACCATCAGCAACGTCTATCTATACCAAGGCGACACCTACATTGGTGAGGCCGTCAATAAGGCACAGTACGCCTATAACGAGTGTGCGATCGAGCGTACGGATATTGATGACCTGAATATGCTTCACCAAAACAAGCGCCTTTCAAAGTTCGATGCCTTTATGAAGGAACAAAGGGTTGACATACCGCGCATCGGCATCATGGAGGCATCCACCTCACAGATCATGCAGCGCGTGCTTGATGCCCCCAGTGATGACAGGCAGACAAAGGAACTTGTCGAGGTGTTGGAAGAGGAAGAAATAGTTAATTCTCGTGACTGGCGCTCTGCAGGTAGAGCCGGATTGTAAAACTTAAAAAATCGTTTAAACATGATTTCAACGGACATTAAACAGCGTATTGTAACAGCACTAGCGGACGCTCGAAGGAATTTCGACGGCAGCGATGCACGTTTTGCCATCAGCCTTGACATCAACGCTGCTCAGTACAATCGCATCAAGAACGGTGAGCTGGACAAGATCCTAAGTGATCAGAAGTGGATAGGCTTAGCTAGACGCATGGCCATCAGTATCGACAACGCTCCTGTATGGAAGACAGCCGAAACGCCGGTCTTTCAGTTTATCAATGCTCAGTTGGAGGACTGCCAGGAGCAAGGAATCAGCTCCCTGTTTTGTGATCTGTCGGATATTGGAAAGACGTACGCCTGCGAGTGCTACGTACGCACACACCGCAACGCTGTATATATTGATTGCTCACAGGCTAAGACAAAGCAGCTGCTCATTCGCGCCATTGCCCGTGAGTTCGGCCTGACCTACTCGGGTCGTTATAACGACGTGTACTCGGAATTGGTTTTTTACCTCAAGACACTCACTCGGCCCCTTATCATCCTTGATGAGGTAGGTGATGTACGCCACGAGACTTTCTTGGAGATCAAGTCGCTGTGGAACGCTACAAGGGGTTGCTGTGCCTGGTATATGGTCGGAGCGGATGGACTCAAACAGCGCATGCAGCGCTCGATAGACAATAAGATCATTGGTTTTACGGAGCTCTTTAGCCGTTTTGGCAAGCGCTACCAATGCATCGTGGCCGAGGATAAGCCTGTTGAAAGAAGCGAGATGCTCATCATTACCGCAACGATGATCATTAAGGCCAACGCCGAGGCAGGCGTTAACACGGGCAAGGTGCTGCGCGGATGCATGGGTGAGGACAAATTTCCATCCCTGCGTCGTATTTACAACGAGCTGACACTTCGTTGATATGCGGAGGGCAATATCAGTTGCGAATGTCATCGATGCCCGTTTTCAGACGCTTAATCTGGAAGGTGAATGGTTGGAAGCCATCGGCAAACCGGAATCCTCAGGCACATGGTTCATCTTTGGACCCCCAAAAAATGGAAAAACAACCTTTGCCATGATGCTTACAAAGGTACTTGCCGGATTCAAGAAAATAGCTTACAACTCAGTGGAGGAGGGCTTATCACTGACAATCAAGATGGCGCTCGAGCGCACGGGCATGGTGGATGTGGGTTCACGGTTCGTGCTACTTGACAAGGAAGATGTCAACGAGCTTACCATACGGCTTAAGAAGCACAAGTCTGCGGACATCGTAGTTATCGACTCGGTACAGTTCATGGATCTTAAGTGGTCTGAGTACAAACTATTGAAGGCTGAATTCCCCAACAAACTATTCATCTACATCAGCCATATAGATGGTACCAAACCGGACGGACTTACAGCAAGAAAGATATGGCGGGATGCGTCGGTGGTCTTCCGGGTTCAAGGGTTCAGGGCGATACCGGTCTCACGTTATGGCGGCGGCAAGTACATAGATATAAGCAAAGAAAAGGCAGATGCCTATTGGGGTTTAGAATCGATCAAGGAATAACAAACACTTTTTCATCATGAATGCAACACTTATCAAACGCTACCACACCCTAGTTCGCAAGGCCGGTATTGATGATTCCACCAAACAGCAGATGTTGTCACGCTACAAGGGCGCATCATCGAGCAAAGACCTTACAGATCAGGAACTCGTTGAGCTCTGCCAGAAACTTGAGACGCTTAGCATGCAGCAAAACACATCGATGGATATATGGCGCAAGCGCGTACTAGCGGCCATTTGCGGCTATTTCACCATTATGAGCATCAATTACCCGGATGCACAGCGCCTCGACAAAGCCAAGGGTATGGCCTGTAAAGCCACGCGCTCGGACTCCTTCAACGATATCACCCGCGCTCAACTTATTACTCTCTACAACGCACAGATTAAGGCCAACGCCGACATTGAGAGGTTGTACAAAGGCATGGAGGAGGCATTTAAATGAGTGACGCACCATTCTCGCGCGACCTGCAAGGGTTGTACTACGAACTTGACATGGTGGTTGAGCTGTTGGCCATCACGCCGGTTCTATCCCCCGAGTGGGATCAACGGGTTAAAAAGTACCTGGACATTTCTTTTCAGATATGCATGATGACAGGAGATATATCTACATGTGATTCAATAAATTATTAAAAACAAGATTATGATTGAGAAAATTGATTTAAGTAAGTTGACGGCTCAAGAAAAGCAGGAGCTGCTACAGAAGCTCTCGGAAGAGAAAAAAGACGGCGATCGCAAACGGCGGGACGCCTACGAATCCCTGCGTATGGACTACATGTACCGTCTCAAAGATCGCCTGACGCGTTACCTCGAAGATGGTCGCATGTTTAAAGCATGGCTCAGGGGTGAAACCGAGTCGTGGATGTCTGTCATGCGTGAATATGGAAAACTCAAAAACGGTGATGAGCAGCTGGGCTTTTCTCTTTCTGATGGTGACTTCAAGGTTCACGTGAAGGGAGCCAAGGTAAAGAAGTTCGACGAGAGGGCTGATGTGGCCGAAAAACGCCTGGTGTCGTTCCTCACCGCATGGGTGGCCGACAGCGAGAAGGGTGTGAGTGACCCGATGTACAAGCTGGCCATGCTGATGATCCAGCGCAACGATGCTGGTGAGCTTGATTACAAATCCATCTCGCGCCTGTATGAGTTGGAGAGTGACTTCAATGACCCTGAATACTCTGAGATCATGCAGCTTTTCAAGGAAAGCAACATCGTTGAGGGTACGGCCATCAACTTCTACTTTGAAGAAAAGACGAAATACAACGTCTGGAGTAAGATTGAACCGAGTTTTAACCGCATGTAATACAAAACACCATGTCACAAATGCACAATTGGTTTGAATGCAAAATTCAGTACGAAAAACTATCTCACGAAGATGGTCTTCAAAAGAAAACAACAGAGACGTATCTTATTGATGCGCTGAGCTTCACCGAAGCAGAAGCCCGCATCCTACAAGAAACAAAGCCATTTACAAGCGGTGAACTAACCGTCTCCAAGGTTAGCCGATCACGCCTTTATGAAGTGTTTGACTCACCAACTGGTGACATCTGGTACCGCGCCAAGGTGATGTTCATCGTTTTGGATCAAGAGAAAGGAATCGAGAAGCGTGTACCATCTACTATGTTGATTCAAGCATCGGACATTGAGGAAGCAATCAGCCGGCTCAACGAAGGCATGAAAGGCACAATGAGTGATTATGTGATTGCAATGATCAAGGAAACCGACATCATGGATGTCTTTCCTTATGTTGAAATTCCTAAAAGCGAATAACCATGGTACTGGGATTCTCAACAACAAACAAAAAAACGGGTGAGGCAACGAATTTCGTTGACCTCATCCTTGATGGGCGCAAGATCCACTCCATACGCGAGGGGGATCGCTGGAAAGAAAGCATGGCCATACAGATGGCAACTGGTGTGCGCACCAAGTCACAGCAGGTGTTCAACGCGGATCGTGATGACCTGTCCACGTGCAAGGGTGTTCAATCGATCGAGATCAACACGAAGGGTGGCGAGTTTCGCGGCATTGAATACACGATCACTATCGATGGCAGAAAGCTCAGCGAGAGGGAAGCCAAACAGCTTGCCACTAACGACGGTTTCTCATCGCTGTATGAGTTCCTGACATGGTTCCAAACGGGAAAGATAACTGGTCAGATCATTCACTGGACTGATCTTAAATATTTATAAGATGAAGACCGTTGATTCATGCCTTGATTGTACTGACTGCAGACGCTCGTCGTCTGCAGTCATCAAAGGGGTTTCCCTTCATTGCGATCGTTATCAAAAGCCGATCGGTGTTTTTGCACCTGATAGCAAAGAATTGTTCTCCGTTGGTATTGCACCATTCTGCGCAATACGCAGACAGACTATGATTATTGCCATCGACTTTGACGGGACCATCGTAAACGACAAGTATCCAGAGATTGGTTTTGTAAACCCCTATGCGCGCAAGGTCATTAACCAACTGCATGATGAGGGTCACTACATCATCATTTGGACATGTCGCAACGGTGAGCACCTGACAACAGCCATCAACTTCCTCTTGGAACAGGATATACATTTTGACCGTGTCAATGACCAGAACCCCGACAACCGAAAAATGTATGGTGATTCAACACGTAAGGTGTATGCCGATATCTACATCGATGATAAGAACGCATGTGGTTTCCCCGGATGGGAAGAGGTCTATCGCTGGATCCGGTCGTCAAGTCCTGCTGTGGAGGATTGAGTCATGCTGGATATTCGCCGCCTGTCTACTCTGAATCCATCCGTTGAGTTGGATGTGTTGCTTGAGCTGCTGGTGATGATTTCAACCCATGATGGCGCTCTCAAGGTCACAATTGATGCCAACGTCGATATTCAGTTCTGTGAACACGATGCGTATATTATTAAAACGAGAATTAAAGAACTATTTGAAAAAAGTAAGTTGAATGAATACATCAAAATTTGAAACGGTTGAACAGGTGCTTGTTGATTCACAGTTTGCGGTACTTCTCTCGAAGGAAATAGAGTCGATCAGACTCAAAAGAAAGCTGGTTCTGAGCGGCGCCCGTCCGGGCAGCCGGCTAAGAAGGACCCCTTTCGATTACCTGAGTGAGAAAGGCTATATGAGGGTTGATGCTTTGCGTGATGAGTTCCGTAGGATTCTTTCCGAAACATCGGCGCTATCATCAAATCAGCGTTCCTACATAAAGGATGTGGTGGTGCTGGCAATGAGTAGGACCGTCGATTATTACAAGGATAAGGAGGATAAATAAATAAAGCCCGTCACGTCCGAAGACAATCAGGGCAGTATTTGTGGATGGGGGTCTACAAATATATGCAAGATTTCGGAGATGGCATACAACAAGAAAAATTTGTTAATAAAAATAATCGAAATCCAGAACCTGGTTCTTGATGCTAAAAAGCGCGGCACCACACAAGTCTGGATCTATCGAAACCTTGTTGCCTCTCAATACCACATCTCCGAATCAACATTCAACAATTACCTAGCCATTAACGCCAAACGGGAGTTAGACAAGCTTGAATCTGCAAAAAAGAACCAATTAACGATGTTTTAAAATGGGAAAAGATAATAATGAATTGTCGACTATTGAAGTATCCATTCAAATGGATGGCGTAATTCAAAAAATAACAAACTTGGTTGTATCAAATAGCATTCTTGAAAAAGTAAACAAGACCATTTCTCGTATTGAGGCAGATAGAAAAGCGAATATTGAGAAAGAAATAAAGCAACTGTATAAGCAAATTGATAAAGATTATAAACTATTGAAGGATTTTAATTTAATGACTTTTAAAATGAAAAAGACTGAACCTGAAACACAATCCCAATCCCTGGACTTCACGCTCCAGGAAGCTATCGCAATGTACCCGAGCGCATCTGAAGCGCTCAAGTCAAAACTTGATGCCGCTTTCGGTAAGAAAGCGCTCATCACCGATGTACTTGAACGTCTCAAGGATGCATCGATCGAAGAATTCTACCAAGAGGCAGGCCGCCCACGCATAACAAGCGTCAGCGAACTCCCTGAAGACCTGCACGAGTACATCCTGTCAGTGTATGACGGCATTGTCATGTACGAGGCTGTCAACCAAGGACAGCGTTTGTCCTACCTTGATACCACTACCCGTAAATACCAGGCATGGTTCAATTTGCTGTCGTCCGGCTCGGTCGATTTCTACGTCTCGCTCTGCCACTGCTCGCTCGCGCACGCGGGTGACGCCTCCCGCCTGAGCGCTGTGAGCGCCAAAGCGGCCGAGACACTCGGCAAAAACCCTGCCTGTCAAAATGTCTTCCAAAACATCATGAATAAATAACCGGTCAAAAGCCGAAAAATCAAACCAAACATGAAAAAGAAAAAGTTTACTGACATTAAAGATGTCAACGAGTGTTTTGAAGTAGCCGAAAGGCCAGTTGTTGAATCAGTAGATCAAATACCAAGTGATTTGCATCCCGTGATTATGGCCTTTTATAAGGAAATGGTCATAGCCGAATCGGCTAATAAATTAAAAGGATCTGATCAAAAGCCTGACTGGAGAAATCCAAATCAAAAAAAATGGTTTGGATGGCTTAGGTTTCTGTCGTCCGGCTCGGTCGATTTCTACGTCTCGCGCTACGACTGCTCGTTCGCGGTCGCGGGTGACGCCTCCCGCCTCGCTTTTCTCGATGAGAGCGATGTACGCCATGCCTTTAATATCGCACCTGACGTATTTGAAGATTTTCTAACCAAATAAATATCTAACATGAAAAAATTTGCTGAAATCACGGATCTCAAAGAATGTTTTGAAATCACAGGTCTTCCGGATGCGAAGACTATTACTGAAATCCCGGAAGAATTTCATGAAGAAATGCTGGCCGATTACCGAACAAAGGTTATGGCAAAATGTGCCAACTCACTAAGCATGCCAGGTGTGCCTATTGACTGGTCCAATTATGATCAAAGAAAGCACTTTCCAGTTTTTGAGATGCTGTCGTCCGGCTCGGTCGATTTCTGCGACACGCACTGCCGCTGCTCGCTCGCGTACGCGGGTGACGCCTCCCGCCGCGCCTTCCTCGATGAGAGCGACACGCGACACGCGGCCACCACGTGGCCTGAAGAATTCAATACGGCTTTGAGAAAATAAAATCAAAACAGGCTGTTTGCCTCTTGGCTGTCGTCCGGCTCGGTCGATTTCTACGACACGAACTACAACTGCTCGAACGCGAACGCGGGTGACGCCTCCCACAATGCTCAAAAAATGATAGGCAAAGGCCCTGCCCACATGGCAAAAAACAACTCACTTTCAAACGGTGCTGGTAGCCTTACGGCGAAGGCTCCAAATAGAAGCAAGGCTAAAAATGATACGTTACAATAATCTATACGATCAGGTGTGTACCAGGGACAATGTGTTCCTGGCATATCTGAACGCCAAAAAAAAGAAGTCAAAGTCTTGGGGAGTCTTGGAATTTGAAAAGGATTTGGACAACAATTTGGAATGTGTTTACCAAGACCTAATGAATCAGACCTATAAGATTTCCGAATACCGTCTAACAACAGTATATGAGCCAAAAGAGCGACTGGTCTATTGCTTGCCTTTTCGTGATCGTGTTGCCCAACATGCTGTGATGAATGTGCTAAAGCCAATATGGGACAAGGTGTTCATCAAGTTTACATACTCAGGCATTAAGGGAAGAGGTATTAAGGGATTATCCGTTGACCTGAAGCATGGTCTTAAAAGGGATAGAAACACACAGTATTGTCTTAAAATCGACACGCGCAAGTTTTATCCGACAATAGACCATGATATCATGAAAGCAATTGTGCGTAAAAAGATAAAGGATGCACGTGTCTTGGCCTTTTTGGATATGTATATTGAGTCTGCCCCGGGAATGCCAATAGGCAACTACCTGTCTCAATATATGGCCACTCTGTATTTCGCATATTTTGACCACTGGATGAAAGATGTGATGAAAGTCAAACACTACTACCGTTACTGCGATGACATTGTGATATTGGCTAAGAACAAGCCACAGGCGCATTATTACCGCTATAGGATGGAGCAATACATGCGAGACAATCTTAAACTACAAATAAAGGGCAATTATCAGGTTTTTCCCGTCGATGCAAGGGGCATAGATGTTGTTGGATATGTTTTCTTCCATACTCATGTCTTGCTGCGCAAATCGATTAAAAAGAACTTCTGCCGTAAAGCGGCGGCTCTCAATAAGCTTGACCTTGATCCAAAAAAATACAAGCAACAACTTAGTCCATGGAATGGATGGCTAAAAGGGAGCAATGGAAGACATTTAATGAAAAAGGTACTCAAGTATGAAAAAGTTTTCTGATCTGAATGTAAAAATCGAGAGTAAGAACATTTTTGATGTTCCTCAGATATCAATTGAAGATATTATTAATAAAGAAATTGAGGTTCTTGATTTTCAGGGAAATATAACAACGAGACACGGTGATGGAAGATATGTTTTGAAAATACTCACCGATGATCATGAATGTAAGTTTTTTACTAATGCTGAACCAATAAAAAAAGCATTGGATCAAGTTGATAAAACAGATTTTCCTTTCCAGACCATAATTGTGGCCAGAAGATATGGAGGAGGAAAAAAATCTTTTGAATTCACGTAAAAAGGCTTAATTAATATGGGTTGTTCTTGATTGAACAATCAACCCACAAATCAAGAAATAGCCGCTCCATCAGCGGCTATTCTTATATAACATCATGTCGGTATAAGTTGAGTTGTAATTCAGGTGTGCCGAGTAGCCGTAATAAGCGGCCTCTGAGAGCGGGTTGCCTATCTCCCTGTTCTTTTCAATCCACTGGCACAGCTCCTTTATGCTTGACTTGCTCGACGTGAAATACACGTACGATGTGTTGTGGAGCACAATAAGCACATCAAGGTAATCAACAAGCGACCAACTCATGTTGTAGGTTGTGCAGTCTGTGTTCAGGTATGGAGGGTCAACCAGGAACACGACACTAGGAACATTTTTATACTCTTCAAACAGGCTTTTATAGTCCTGGCATACGATAGTAAGTCCATCAAGGTATCCATTAGCCTGATAGTCGGTTTGTCTTACTTTACAATACAGTGTTTCCTTCTTTAGACTTGTTAAATCCGTTACGTTCTTACCAGAAAAGACCAGCGAGGAAGACAGTGTTAAATAATCAACCGATCCATGTTTTTCGTGCCTTTCAATGCATTCAATCACTTTGTTTTTTAGGTCAGGAGGCATCTTTTCTCCTTTTTTCTCTCCAGCTGTCAACGCGCGCAGCTCGGCGAGTAGTGTGTTCGTTCGTGGGATCATGTCAATGCGGCCACTGTAGTTGTCGTAATCGTTATAGACAACCGTGCATTCGGGTCGTAGCCTCTTTGTTGTGTGAGATAGCAAACCGGATCCACCAAATAGGTCGACAAATACGGTCTTATCATCGAATGATTTTAAGGCCTCAATGTAAGGCTTGAGCATCATTCTCTTTTGGCCAATGAATGGCAGTGGGGCTGACAAGTAATTCTTCTGCATTTTTTTATTGCAAATATCCTCTGATAGCCAATTACCAGCGGCATAAATGACCATCAACCCACTGCATGATCTGTGCAGTCGGTTTTAAAACGTCTGATGATTGAGTAGACCTTGCGTTCTGATACGCCATATTTGTCTGAAAGCATGGACACGATGTAGGATATTTTGTGTCCTTCGTTCTTAAACTTCAAAAATTCGCAAAACAACTCAACATATTTGTAGTCACCATTTTTGTATCCTGTTTTGCTTATGCGCTCTATTAGCTCCCTGTTAAATTTCAAAATCTCAAATAAAGTCATGGATAATTCTGTGTACCTTTGTATATCTCACCATTAAAAAATAACCGCAAGTGCGAACAGGAATTACCCCCGGTCGTGCACTTGCGGCATTGTTTTAATATGTGGTGAGATACTATTTAAACTAATCGGCCGGGGGTTCCCTTTTACCCCCACCAACTAAATTCCTTTTTTTTTATGCCGTATTGTCTTCAAAAGTTGTTTTGAACTCAAGACGGTACTGAAAATATCCATTAACGCTATTTTCTTTCCCCTGGCTTGATCGTGTCAGCGTGTCGAAGGCCGCCGTACCCCATCCTTGCAGCGCGGCGTAAACATCAGCAATAGCATCATACACCTCTAGTGACTTTCCTCTTCCCGTCTCCGGGGCCTGAGCTGATGTACGACCAGACTGGTTATCAAAGGCGAGTCGCACGGTAATAGTTGCCTCGCAGTCCTGGATCTTGTCCGTGATGTTTCGTGTAGGACGGATGGCTATACCCACAAGTGCGCACGGAAATGCAACGGCGGGTTTGTCTGTGCGTTTATCCAGCTGCCCTGTGTCCAGGTCAATCCATTTGATTTTTGGTGCTTGCTCTTCGAGTCGTGCCATGACGGCCGTATAGATCGTTTTCATTGTGTGAGTATTTTGGTTATTTCGCTTACTATCTTGTCTTCAATATTCTTTTTAAGCACCATGGATTTACCCATGAATCTGCGCGTTGGCATTGTGAATGAGTTACGTCCATAGACTTTAGCACTAAGTCCAAACTGGTGAACAGCAGCATATGGTGCAGAGTCCGTTATCCTGGCGCCATTGGCAGTCTTCACGTACGAGATGGACGTCTGCACCTCCTTGGTCTCACCGGTCAATATCTTGGCCATTGTCCTACTTTGAGAGAACTTACCCGTCTGTCCCGAGTGGCCATACCACGTGGATCCGGATTCACGACGTTTGACCTCAGGCCATTTCTGTAGTGTCTCGTCGGTGAATCCCTCATTGACGAACGATTCTTTAAAATGATTGACAGCTTCCACGCCACAGATGTCCTTGATGTCATCACCCTGAACAAACTGATTGACTTTATCCATCTTTTGGGCGAACTGCGCCGAAAACTCATCTATATTCATTTATTTGGCGTTTAAACATTGTTTTTAAGGCGTTTATATATATCTTTGTGGTCTGGAGAGATATTCCCGCAAGGGGGTTCGCTCCCCCACGAGGGAAGATGCGGCAACGTACCTTCCCTTGTTATTTTATAAACCTTTTTCGTAGTTTCTCAACATCAAGGACAATCGGCTTTCCTGCATTCCTGATAAGAACAATGCGCTGAAGTTTGATGGCTCTGCCGGCAATTAAAGAGGTCTTAAACCCCTCATAAAGATCATGCGAGGAATAATCCGTTCCTAGTCTTATAATAACCTCTTCAACGCCCTGATTGCTTGCACTCTTAATACTGTTCTGGATTGCATTTTTACCTGTCTTGGATACAGGATGTTTTGCATCAGAGAATATCTTAAGATTGTTATTGTAAGCATCCGGATTCTTTACCCCATCAATAAAAGACTCTCCTAGCAACGTGTAGTTACCGCCGTTGTCAGCCATAATCTTGTACGTCACAAGGTTTTTTGCAGCCTCATTCCCATTCTGTTTGACTATTTCGAGTTTACCGCCCTTGCCACCTTTGTAAAGTGATATCTTCACATCCTGGCTTGCATCCATCATCTGTTTTGCTGCATTGATGATATCCTTTCGCTTACCCTCATCAGTATGTTGGTAATAGGGTGTTTCATCCAGCTTGACAAACGAGGCCTCTTTTTGGGCGTTGGTGGCAAATGCCGGCTTGGCATCACCATCGGGTACCGCCGTGGGCGATTTGTCCGTCTGGCGTACCGAGCAGCTGCAGTTCCAGTCCGATGGTGGCATATGAGTGTTCCACCACTCATGATCCATGGGAAGGATAGTTCCCACCCATGTAAGGTGTAGTTCGCGTGGATGAGCCGCTATGGACTGTATGTACTCAAGATTGGGATATAGGTGTTTGGTCTGTTGGAATTTGAGTAGGTTAGCGGCCGTACGGGCAGCGCTAATGGCTGTATTGTACTCTGTCTGTAACCATTCCACGTTATACTTGGCTGACAGCTGCTCGGCCATCCGTCGGAACTTAGAGAAGGTACGCAACTTTCCGTTCTCATCAATCATCAGAGCAGCCATCTCGGCAGTCTGCTGATGGTTCTTGAACGCAGAAAAGATGGCCGTATTGGTCTTGAACTGTTTGACAAAGTCAGCGTGATCGCCCTTCACCTCAGATAGACCGGTATCAACAGCGTGTTGCAGTGGCGTATTTGTGGCTTTGAACAGGTTTTCGTTGATAAGTTCCGCGCCTTTGGAGGCGTAGATCTCCTTTATTGCACGCTTTATAAGAGCATTGATGTCGATGGAGTAATCATCGGCAAGTGTGATCGTTGTATTGCTCCTCAATATCCCTTTGTAATTTCGTGATGCCCCGCTCCTTAGTGTCGGGGCGTCCACGAAAAAATAATCAAGCAGCTTAATAAAGAAGTTTCGATCGTTGAGGTTATCAGTTTCCTCTTCCTTCTTTGTTTCGGTTTTCTGAGGCTCTTTTTTATCGGGCTTTTTTTGATCAGGGTCTTTGGGTTCCGGGTCCTTGCTCTCTGCCTTTGGGATACCGGTCACCTCGTAGAAATAGTCATCAGATACCGCGATGTCATTTTTCTTAAGCATGATGCCAAGCTCAACCCGCTGTTTGGTAGTCATATTTTCCTTGGCATCCGGAAAGCCGAAATACCCTATCGATGCCCCGGCTACTACCGGGTACCCGCGCTGGATGAGTAGCGGTACCAGCTTACGGTTAAGGACACGCTGAACAAGACGGCGGTCGGACTTATGTATCTCCTGTTGTTGGTCGAGGTGTACTTCACCTTGTGACTTCGAGGATCCGTTGACGGTCGTCATCGAATTACCCAGGATACCAACGAGGATCTCCTCGTTGCAGGCTTTGCGAAGAGTATCGTACAGGTCAGTGCTACCCGATGACTTATTCTCTTTGATTTCTATATCTGCCTCCTTTGGGATGGCCGCAATGGGGTTAGATCCGATGTTGCTTAAGGCCTCGAAGAGTAGATCGCGCGTTTTGGTGTCGTATGAGTCATACTTTCCTGTGACAAATGGCATTCCAAAGATCTCTGCGAACTGTGCCCAGTCTCCGAACCCTCCACGCTTGTATATCACGTATGGTGCAACACGGAAGATAAACCCAAGATCATCATCCTTACCGACCTCGATAATGAACGGGTCTTCGGCATATTCATAACCCACCTGGTCTGACTCTTTTGATACGATGTATTTGCGTCGTTCAGAGAGGGGACGGTCGATGTGTGCAATGCGTATGTGCTTGCGTGGGTATGAGAAAACACTGAACTCAGGCACGAAGGCGGTTTCAATGACTGACTTGCCGTAGGCTTGTGAAAGGATGATCTCACGTATCAATTCCTCGAACTCCGGAGTGTCAATCAGATCGTCAATGGCTTCGACATTCTTACCATCAACCTGAAAGGTGATCTCTGCGTTTGTGATAGCTCTCACGCGCTTGTCGATGGCATCAGAAACATACGTGTCTGATGCGATATTTTCGGCCAGATCATAGTATTTTGTCCTGTTCCCGTTCTTAAAACCGTTGACGGCCGTCTTCCAAGCGCTCACGTCATAGGTCTCAATTTTGCTTGGACGGACAACGAGTGTCTGTATGATGGCGGAGGCCTTAGGGCTCTCAAGAGTAGCTACAGGAGTATCTTTCTTTTTCATATGTGGTTGCTTCTTTTAGGGTTACTGCCGAAGCGAAATTGGGTTGCATTCTCATTATCTCCCTCTGGGGTCTTCTTAGTTGGTAGATCAGGAACGATGCTGCCTTTCTGTACACCCTTGAGCCAAGCGATGGCGGCGTTATATCGCCTCTCACGCGCTTCGTAGTTCACGGCCGGGTTGGCAATGTTGATGTAATGAAACACGGCAATATCCTTGACCCAGATTAGCAGCAATGGGTCGCGATCATCATTAGTTGCTGCAAAGATGGCATCCGTATCAAAAGCACTTAGATAGCCTTTTGCTTCTGCCTGTGCGCCCGTGAGTGCTGCAGCGAGCATAGTCTCATCGTCGCCACTGATGGCTGTCAGGGTCTCCTCGTAGAGGTGTGTATTTATTTCTTCAGGTGTGACAAACATGACTACATGCGTTTAGAGTTGTGGTGTTTGGTAAAAGTCTTTATTGAATCAACGCCTAGGGTGGCCATCTTCTCGTTTGCAATGAAGTAACCACCCTCTACGCAGTCCACGCCGTCGGCCGGAGCGGGCAGCGTGGGGCTGATGAGCTTGAACTGTTCCTCAAGGCGCTGCATGTGAGGGTTATCCTTCTGAGCGATGTTCAGTACGAGCCGTCCCTGCTTGTTCAGGGGTTCGAGGTTGCCCTCTATGCGTGCAAACTTGTCAGGCTTGTGCCTGGTATCGGGTGAGATATTGACGTTCTTGTTGAACTTGTTACGCGCTGCAACAAACAGAGGCTTGAACACCTGGTCATAAAAGGGATCCTGTAGTTTGTTGTTTTCGATGTAACAGTACACCTGGTTTTTTTGTCCAACAAAATCGTGGACGTAGTAATACCAGTCCACGAACTCGGCGTTGGTGACATGATCCAGGTACCCGGTGATCACATACAGCGTTTGGTCTAGGATTCCAACAAGAAAATTGGCCTTAAAGCTGTTTGCTTTGGCCTTGGTATTGTTCGATGGCGCCGGGTCGGAGTAGTTGATCAAGAACGGGAACCGTTCGAGTGGCGGAACTTTGCCCCAAGTAATATCTTTGAACGTGTCACCTTCAGAGACAGGATTATTATAATATTCCTTTTGTATAGAGGCTGTGGACTGATTGGAAAGGATGTCGTCGATATCCTTCTCACTATTCTTTTGTGGCCATGTGGAACATCCATTCTTATCACGGATATTGACAATATCCACATAACTGGCCATCTTGATGGCTCGTGTGATGCAACAGTCCTTGGCGATGATGTTTCCGCAGAAGACTCTTCGATAGTTACCCGATACTGATACGGTAGGAAAAACGGCCTGCTCTATCCAGTTCCATTTTTGCTTTATGCGCTCCGGGTTACGCGTCTCCTCGTCAGTGTCCAGGTCATCAAACCAGAGAAAGTCGACGCGTAACTCCTCGTTTCGCGTACCACGTGGTGACTGACCCGCTCCAAGCGCGCGCCACGCGCAGCCGGTCTTAGTGGTAATCTCACCATCCTCCCATGATCCAAGCTTGACCATCTCTCCATAGTCGTTGATCAGACGTTGATTGCTCTCAAGGTTAATCTTGATAGGTTTAAGCAGTCGTTTGGCATTATCCTCTGAGTTGGAGATGAGCAACGTGTTGCGTATCTCACCCATCATGGCCAGCTTCACATTCTCGAACATAGTACGAGTTGTCTTAGCCAGTTCACGCGACCAGGCCCGCACATAATACAGACGGGGGTTGTCCATTACGATGCGCGTACTTTTCTTTTGAAAGGGTGCCGGATCTGATTTATAGTACCGAGGGAAATAGTATTTAAACCAAGCTTCATCATCAGCCTCGAGAGCCTTGATGCGCTTGATCTTTTCGGCTGCCGTCTCGTTAAGGTCAACGGGCGTAGAGTCCATGATGGACTTTTTGTATTCATCCCATGCCCTGACAGCGTCACGATCCGATATTTTGAGTCGCTTGCTCATCGTATCATCTCCTTTATGAAAGCATCAAAAAGGGGGGTCAGGCTCTGTGCCTGCTTTAGATCGCTCGTACGCAACCAGTCCAGAAAGCGGCGTACGGTACTGATGATGTCAGCCAGTCCTATGTCCGACTCCATCTTATTGATGGCGCCGGCTAGTTTGGAGATGGTGTCCGATTCCGGGGGCGTGGCAAAGCGTTTGCCCTGCTCGCGCATGGTGATAGCTTGGTTGATCTCCGATAGCTGCCGGTATAGGCATTTTATCTGCTCATCCTTTGTGATGGTGATTGATACCTTGAGTTCATCCCAATGGCCATCCTTGACCCACTTACACATCGTTTGTGAGGATACACCGACACGTTCGGATATCTCTTTTTGCTGGAGCTGCTCTCTAGTGTATAGCAGCTTGGCCCAGTCCTTTTTTTGCTGTATGGTAAGATCGGCCATCCCCTTTTTTCTTGCGAAGCTACCCTGCAAGAATCAGCTCAACAAAGAATCTTTTAACCCTTAAAGCATTCTTTTTAAGCCTTGTAAGGTTATTTGTGTGAGGCTTGTTTCACGATTTCCTTTGCAGCAAAACAACCCACAAAAATGGCTAAGACCTTCATACTCCACGACGAGAGCATCAATGAATACGGATTCTGGATGTTGACCTCAGGCGCCGACCTGACACAGTTCCGCAAGAACCCGATTATGCTTTTCAACCATAACCGTCCATGGCGTGATACAGAAGATACGATCCTTCCGATCGGACACTGGGAGAACATACGCGTTGAAGGCACACAGATACTTGCCGATGCCGTTTTTGATGCGGATGAATTTTCACAGAAGATTGCAGCTAAGGTTGAGTCCGGAACACTGCGAATGGCTTCTGCCGGTGCTCGTCCTATTACTACGAGCTCAGAGACTAAATTCATCAAGCCCGGACAGCGCTACGAGACTGTTTTAAAATGGAAGATGAAAGAGGCCTCCATCGTTGATCTTGGAGCCAACGAGAACGCTTTGGCTCTTTATGATAAAGGTGATAAACTGATTTTTTTATCCGATGATCAGACAAACATTCCCCTCAAACAAATTACTCAATCAATAGATACAAACATGAAAGAACTTGAAAAATTGCTAAAGCTGGCCGATGGTGCCGGTGAGCAGGATTTTGTGAACGCAGTTCAGCCCCTTGTTGACGAAAACGTCACTCTTCGATCCGATCTGCAAAAAGAAAAGGACGAAAAGACCGCCCTAAAAGTACGCCTTGACGCCATTGAGCTCAAGGATAAGGATGCCCGCACCACAGAGGCCACAACCCTGATCGATGCTGCTCTGAAAGATGGTCGCCTGTCTGAAACCAAAGACCAGACCGTAAGGGCTTTCTGGCTCAAGTGTTTCGATGGTGATCATGAAGGCACCAAGGATGCCCTTGCCGCCCTTCCCTTGAAAGGCAAACAGGTCGTTGAGCTAAAAGACGAATCAACCGGCAACGCCTGGGAAAAACGCCAACAGGAAATTGAAAAAGCCAACAAGAAAAAGTAAGCAGCCACAACGCTGAACGCTTACCCAAACAAACCCAAAGTACAACCCATAACACACTAAAAAACATGGCAATTACTGTCACATCCGCTTACGCAGGCGAAGTACTCGAGCAGCTGCTCGTACGCGCCACCACCGGCAACGAAATTGTATCCGGCGGGCACATCCATGTGCAACCCAACATCACTAAGAAGTTCGCCATCCCGCGCCTGAAAGCGGGTATGATGCTCCAAAAGCGCAAGGAACAGCCCGTAGAGGCCGACTCCAAGGGCGATTTTGCGATTGACGAGAAATACCTCGAACCGCAAGACCTGATGGCCTTCACGACCTTCAACCCTCGCGTGTTTGAAACCATCTGGCGTCCGTTCCAACCGACCGGAAATCTGGTCTTTGCTGAACTTCCTGCTAATGTTCAAAACCAATTGTTGGCTGAACTTGCCAAGGTAGTTGACTTCGAGCTGGGCGGTCACTTTGTCAACGGCGTAAAAGGTTCTGTTGAAGGTCAGTACTTCGATGGTATCCTGACCCGTATCTCCGCTGATAACAATGTGGTTGAAGTGCCTTCACCTGCAGGCCTGACACAGGCCAATATCATCGCCAAGTTGAAGCTTATCCGTGCCCGCATCCCCAAGGCCATCAAGAAAAACCCGAACCTGAAGTTGTTCATGTCCATGGAGGATGCCGAGAGCTACGAGTATGAGCTCACCGACAAGCCCACCAAGGGTGCCGACTATACCAACATGAACCCGGAACGCTTCAAAGGCATTCAGATTGTTCAGTTGGCTGACTGGCCCAAGGATGTCATTGTTGCCGCTGTCACCTCGACGGGTATCGAATCCAACTTCTGGGCAGGCGTAGGTTTTGCCGATGATGCTGAAGCAATCCAGATTGACAAGCTCACCAATGCCGGCGAAAAGTATTTTTTCAAGATGCTTATGAAAGCCGATACCAACATTGTATTTGGTGAAGACATCGTCCTGTATGACGGCCGTGAGGCTGCCGTAGCTGCCGGGTCAACCGACCTTGCCAACCTGGTGTTGAGCGCTGGTGATCTCACCCCTGAATTCGATGCCGAGACATTGTCTTATACAATCGCAGTGGCCAACACCGTTGCCACCACGACTGTAACCGCCACACGTGGTGAGACCGGTCAGGTCATCAAGCTAGGTTCAACGACCCTGACCACTGGTGTTGCCTCTGCAGCCAAGAACCTGGCCGTTGGTGAGAACATCATCAGTGTGAAGGTGACCTCTGCTGATGGCCTTGCCACCGCAACGTACGAAGTGTTGATCACGCGTGCTGCCGGAGCATAACCTCAAAACAACCATCAACAGGATGCTAAGGCCTCGGCTAAGGCGTCCTGTATCAACAACAATCGACATGGCTAAGCTTCAATATCTTGTGATCCATTGCACAGCTACCCCTGAAGGAATGGCTGTCACATCGGCCGACATTCGCCGCTGGCACACCTCGCCACCACCAACGGGTCGTGGATGGAAGCAGGTTGGATATACGGATATGATCCACCTTGATGGGCGCATTGAACGTCTGGTACGTAACAATGATGATGATACGGTTGATCCCTGGGAAATAACCAACGGTGTAGAAGGAAAGAACTCCATTTGCCGGCATATTGTGTATGTGGGCGGTATGGACTCTACCAACACATACCCAAAGGATACGCGCACTGCCCAACAGCTTGCCGCTATGCAGACATTCATTAAGGACTTTAACAGGAGGTTCCCACGCGTCAAGATTGTCGGACATAACGCCTTTTCCGCAAAGGCTTGTCCCTCATTTGATGTGGCAGGTTGGCTTCGCTTAATTGGACTCTGACAATGGAAGGCGAATACTTATCCCAGGCTGTTCCTCTGTGGTTTCAGATGCTTAGCCTAATTCTTAACCTGCTCTTTGGTGGTGGCCTGATCCTCACGTTCATGACCCTTCGATCATACAAGCTCAAGAGCCGGGGTGAAGCCTTACAGGCTACGGCGCAGGCCGATGTCGTCGAGAAGCAAGCCGAGAGCTCGGAGATTGACAACGTGGAGAAGATCGCACGCATGTGGCGCGAGCAGGCAGAAGCCTATGAACTCAAATGGAAAAAAACGGATGAGCAGTTCTCACAACTCACGCAAATCACTGAGGAGCTTAGAGGTGAAGTAAAACGCCTGGTAACGATAAATACTAAAATGGTCAAATCACTCGATAAAATCAATGCAGATAATTATGAAAAAATCGTTGCTCAGATTAAGGCTGATCTTCATTCTGACGCTTAGCATCTTGCTGTTCTCATGTGGAACTACAAAGCAAAACATCAAGACTCACACAGATGTACAAGCTGCTCTTGTAACCAACACCGATTCCATCTCTAAAGACGTCAGCACACAGCACAAAGAGATGACCACCGTGCGTGACTCGACATCTAACGAGGCTGAAATTATTCAATCGCTTGATGTCACCCTATCTGTTCCCGACTCGACTGGTCGTCAGTACCCGGTAAGGATCTTACAAACCGAAAAGATAAAAGTAAAGGCAATCAATGTGGGAGCCGTATCCTTAAGAGTTGATGATCTAAAACAGACCATAAGTAAATCCGCATCCAGCTCCTCAGCTTTACAGGTGACAAGAAAAGAGACCACAAAGAGCAAGATTGTAAAAAAGCCACCTTCGGCTGGTCCCACGCTTATCATTTTGATCATTCTTGTTTTAGTTGGCCTGTTGATTCTTTATCGTACACCATTTATTACCTATTTAAAACGCATTATAACACTATTTAAACCCCAATAAAATGGCTGAAAACATCCTTACCAAAGTCCGCATCAAGTCAATTGCCTTTGCGGATCCTATCACCAGTGCCGCCGGTCTTGCTACCGCCACATGGGCACCACAACCGCTCACCTTACGCGACGACGAGCTTTCGATTGTCGAGGATGATCCGGACGAAAAAGAAGTCTTCTCAAACGAAAATGACACGGCCGAGGATTTCGATATCACCGGCAAGGGTCTCTCTGCAAAAGGCTCATTCATCAAATCCACACGTGCCGAATTGGTAGACCTTGTTGGTGGAGCCACAGCCGTTACCGGTGACGATATCAAGTTCCACCGCTCAGCGCGCAAGCTGCTATTGCACAAAGCCATTAAGTTCACCCTTCGTGACGACAGTGAGATTATCGTTCCCAATGCAAAGGGGTACGTGAACACCTCCATCGGAATGGGTGTGGACGGCGTACAAAAGAACCCCTTCAAATTCCGCTGCCTGCAAGCGTCTCCAACGTGGGATTGCGACCTAGTCTGGTAAGATGGAGGACCCTCGTTTATTGGCGACTGATGCCATCCTAGACAGGGGCGTGCGGTACAACATTCCTCACGCCCCTGTGCGTTACAGGCTGCTTGGTCTACACCGGATCACCATCAAGCCATTACGCGCAGGCACCATACTGGAGATATCCAGAATCGTCATCGAGAACAAGCTCGAGGATGCCATCATGTTGGATGATCGCGCATTCCTTAGTGAAAGCATACGCCCCATAGCTGAATGTATAGCCGTTGCGGTGGCCAACTCAAGATGGCACATACGTCTTTTAAGACGACCACTGACCGCTATGATCCTACAGCTGCCCGTAGATGTGATACTGCAGATATTCCTGCACATAGAGTCTCGCAATCAGAAGCGGCTTTTTTTGACTATTACCAGATACTTCTCGGTGATGACGCAGATGATGGTCAGTCCGAGGACACTGGGGCAAGCGGATCAGGGGAGTTAAAAGGCTACATGGATGGCCTTCATAGCCCTTGGGGAATTATTGGACAGATAAAAGAAAAGCGGGGATACACCCACAAGCAAATCCTATGGGACACCTCATGGCTAAACATACTGATGGAGTCCGCTGATGCACCCAAACACGTAAAAGGACGCCGTGTACCTGTATGCGAAACGGCAGATGAAGTAAGAAAAATACTAGGAAGATAAAATGGAACCCGTTGAGATAGATATCAATTTGCGTCAGAACGTCAGTGAGGAGGCCGACAAGGCTTCCAAGGGCGTAAGTGGCATCGGTGATGCATCGAGCAAAGCTACGCGTGAACTCGAGGCTCAGGTTCAGCGTCAACTTACGGTGCTAGCTAAACTCAATAAGTCACTTGATGATCTCGAAAAGCGCACATCGGGTAAAAATACGGTCTCCTCCATCGATGCCACGCAAGTGGATGCCACCATGCAGCGCATCGGAAACCTGCGTCAGATGATCGATGAGACGCGTGGTGAGTTGGTAGCCATGCGTGTGGATGTCGAAAAAATCAATGCCGTAGTTGGTTCGATGGTTCAACAATACCAAACAGTCGAGGTGGCCATCAAGAAAATGAATGATGCCGGCCGTGGTGGTTCACCTGCCATGGAATCAATGAAAGAAGACCAAAGGGTCCTCTCTGATGCACTTGGCGCCACCGGTGAGCAAGCTCAAGAAACATTCGCTCAGTTATCCGGGCTTGGAATGACTACTAAAGATCAGTATGACCAGGCTCGTAAAGCCGTCAAGCAACAGGCAGATGAGGTTAGAAACCTTAAGACCGACATTACCTCGATGGAGAATGCGTACAAGGACATGGCTCCCGGTAAACAGAAAAATGCATTGGGTCAGGAGATAGAAGTCGCTCGAAAGCAATATGCGGGTGCTGTGGTTGATCTTGACCGAATGAAAATTAAGCAGGATGAGCTACAGATATCCTCACGCCGCCTGACCGAACAGATGGAAGGCCTTCGTGATAAGATGATCAAGCTACGTCTTGAAGGAAAGGGAAATACGGATGAATATCGGAAACTTGAAGATTTGTATAAAAGGCTTGCCGCTGAGTCTGCCGCCGTAAAGTTCGGCGGACAAGATAATAGCAAGGTTCAGGGACTTGTACAGGGTGTAACAGGACTTTCAGGGGCCTTGACTGCCGGAGTTGGTGTGATGGGACTCATCAACGGGAAATCCGAGGAGATGGATAAGATACAGGCTCGTCTTCAGTCGATGATTGCCATCACAATTGGTTTACAGGAGGCGAATAATCTGGTCAATAGACAAGGCGCTTTCCAGACACAGATTGTTGCAAAGGCAACGGCGGCCTATTCCTCTGCAGTAACCTACCTAAACACTCAACTGGGTATCTCTACCGTATTATCAAAGACATTGATTGCTTCGGGTATCGGGGCTATTATTGCCGCCGTTGGACTGGCGGTGATGGCTTATTCAGAGTGGAACAAAAAGCAGAAAGAGGCAACAGCGTTGCAGGACATGCAAACAAAGGTGTCATCTGAAGCTCAAAAGAACATTCAAGAACAGGTTACGCATGTGCAGTCTCTTGAGCGTGTGCTCAAAGACTCAAACGCACAATCTGTTGATCGCAGAGATGCCTTGCTTGAGCTAAAGGGTATCATGCCGGGATACAACGCAATGCTCAACTCTGAGGGGCATCTCATTGAGGATAATACTGGAGCACTCGATCGTTACATACAGAAGATTAAATCAGCGGCCAGGGCAAAGATTGCGGCTGATAATGCCGTCAAGGCTGAACAGAAGATGACTGACTGGATTGATTCGCTCAATAAGGATGATCAGGAACTGTTGGTAATGGGTGATATGGGCATGCTATCTAAAGAGCGAATGTTTGCATACACGGTATTGTCCAATCAGCGAGAAACCCTACAATCGGAAATAGATAAATGGAACAAAGTGCTGGACAATTCACAGCAAGATGGAACAGAAACAATTGTCAAAGGGACGAAGGCCTATTGGTTACAGGTACAAAAGAATGCTCAGGCAAGCATTGATGCGATGACGGACACTCAGAAGGGATCAAGAGCTTGGAAAAAGGCTGTTGATGAATATAACCAAGCCACATCAAAACTAAAAACCTTTGACATCAAAGGAACTACCAAATCTGAGGAGACGTTGGCAGAAAAGCAAGCAAAGGCCCAGGAGACACTCTCCAAAATGTCGATTGATTATGATTCAAAGATTGAGGCCGCGAGCGCCGCTGCCGTCAAGACAGGACGCGCCAACCGACTTGCTGATGCCAAAGCTGATTTTGAGAAACAAAAGAACCAACTTGAAAAAGACCTACTTTCTATTGCCGATCTTGAAAAGACAACCGGAAAGCCGGCTACCGAGCAGCGCACAAAAAATAAAGAACTTGGTGATGCTTCATTAGAGCAATACACAGCCAAAACAACCACCATCAATGAGGCGGCCGATAGGGCGTTGACCGATATCATGCGCAATGTGGATGCGGCATTCAAAGGGGAACTGGATAAGAATATCGACGCCATCAATGCCTATTACGACGATATCATCCTTAAGGCAACTGAGGAAGGGGCAACAGAGGATCAGCTCAATCGTCTGGGTCTATCACGCACGAAAGAGGTCGAGCGTTCACGTCGTGATCAACGCCTAAAAACTATTGATTTTGAGGAAGAGGTCGCCCGTCGTGAGATGGAACTCACAGACAAGAAATACTTTTTTGCTGCCGACCGCCAGGCTGATCTTGTAACGATCCAGCGCGATGCTGCAGCTAAGCGCGTTGAGTCGCTTCGACAAGAATATGCAGCCACGCCCACCCCGGAATTGAAACAAGATATTAAGTTAGCCGAGATAGCACTGGAGGAATTTAACACTACACTCGATGATCTTCAGACAAGCAAGCTCGAGGAAATTGCTTCCCTGGCTCAATCCATATCAAAACTTGGTCAATCACTTTCCAAGTCAGGTGGCACGATCGGTGAGATTGGTGGTATGCTGTCGGGTGTTGCTTCGAGCGCTGATGATATCCTTACATCGTTTAAGAAAGATGCTACGACCATCGATGTGATCAATGCCGGTATCAGTGGTATGTCAACGCTCTATTCCATGATTGCCGATCAGACGGCGGCCAACAAAGAGGAACAGGACAAGTGGACCGATGCCATCTATGAGTCCGAGCATGCAGCGCGCATGGCTAAGATCGCTAGCGAGGCCTACCAGCAGCGTAATATGTTCGACGTTGAGAATCCATACGCCAAGGCTGTTGCCTCAATGAAGCAATACACCACGGCCATGGGATTGCTCAATGAGGCTGCCGTGGGTCTTGAAGGTGGTCAGGTACAAGTAGGTACTACCAAGGTGGTATCGGGCAAAAATATTGCCACCGGCGCCGGTGCCGGTGCTGCCGTGGGAGCCGCCGTAGGGTCTGTGATACCTGTTGTTGGTACACTCGTTGGTGGTCTGATAGGTGGTCTGATTGGCGCCGGTGTTGGTGCATTGACAAAGAAAACGGTACCTGTTTTTGAATCACTGTCCAAAAAGTACGGACAGATATTTGACGAAAAGACTTACGCCCTCAATCCAAAAATCGTTGACGACTACTCAAAACTTGACGAATCAACAAGAAAGCTCGTTGACAATTGGAAAGAGATACAATCGGCTGCCCTTGAAGCACAAAAGCAGATGGAAGAGACCCTCACGGCTCTTTCAGGTGACATTGGTAAGCAGCTATCCGACTCGCTCGTTGAAGCCTTTAGAAACGGCAATATCTACGATGCTGTCGACAGCTTTCACGATAAGATAACATCCACGATTGAGGATATCATCGCCCAACTGGTTTTTGTGGCTGCCTTTGGAGACATCTTCGACAGTCTTGGTGAGCGCTTTAAAGCTAGTTTCGGCGTTGGTGGTGACCAGTCCATTGTCGACGATATGATGTGGTTTGACAAAATCTATCGTGGTCGCCTTGACCTGTACAACCAGATGATGGGTGATGCCAAAGATGCAGGTAAGCAACAAGGATGGGATTTTTTTGCAGCAACAACGGCCACACGCACCGGTACAGCAGGCGCCTACTCTTCGGCATCACAGGAGTCAATCACTGAGTTGACGGGTAATGCTCTTGCCCTACGCACAGCCGTGGCCGATATCCGCAACATGCAACGCGAAGAGCTTGAAATACAACAAGCAGCCTTTGCCTTGTTTGTTCGGATAGCCGAAAACACTGAATACTGCCGCTACCTTGAGGATATGGCCGCCAAGCTTGACGGGCTAAACGCTTCATTTGAAGATATGAAAATTCGCGGATTAAAAGTAAAATAATGAGTATAGGAAGCTGCATAATTGACACTGTAGACATTGCATCCATAGGGGCGATGGTCCTTCGTGAGTCTGATCTAGACTTGCTTAGCTTTCCTGCACGCAAGGATCCACCACAAGTGGACTGGTTTGAGCGTGACGGGTTGGATGTTGACCTCTCGGAGGCTTTCTTCAATGATAAGAAAGTAACGATGAGCTACTACCTAAAAGCTGATGACGGCAGCGCCTACCTGCAACGCCTGGATACTTTTATAGCCATGCACGAGATGTCAGGTCTTAGACAAATGTACTTGCGTGACCTGGACAAAACTTTTACGCTTAGGTACCTTGGAAATTCACAGTATGAGCACCGCCACGGCATCCTATCACAGGGGCGCAAATGCGGCTTCATCACGCTTGATTATTCGATGGATGAGCCGTTACAGCTCATTGGTGCTGAAATGCTGCCTACAAACCCAAGAGCCACTCTATCGCACATTACACTAAACGGCCATGATCTGTCAGCTTTCGGTCTTGTCGTATCACGCTTTTATGATACGGCCTTACGTGGTGCCTCAGTCAAGAGCGGCATTTCATTTACCAGTGAGCGGCGCACGGGGTTGCTCGTCGATACCGCTTTTGCACCCAAAAAGAAAAGTCGTGAGATCACAATCGATTGTACAATGATGGCGCCATCGCGCGAAGTATTCTATGACAATTACAGCGCTCTGTTTAATCAGGCAACGGCCGGTGCTGTAACGATAGGTTATGCGGGCAGTAGGACGCTTATAGCCTACTACTCACAGATGACCGATTTTAAGAAATACAAGGCTTTTAGTAGCGGTATTCACGTATCCTTTTCGCTTGTTTTTAAAACCATTTAATTGCCATTTAAGTACCGTTTATGCAGCTCTACAACAAGAATAACGCACTACTCCTTGATATCCCTGTAGACGACAAGAGTTACAGGCTTAAAGAGATCATGGGGGAAAATGTTTTGACTTTGTATTTCTCTTCATCCGAGTTCGTAGAGCTGCCACTTGGAAGTTGGTGCGAGTTTCGTGCTGAGAAATACTACCTTTTTAATCCGGAAAACTTCACCAAGATACACTCGAGGTCATACGACTATACCCTCGTTATGTATGGTGCCTATCGAAAGGCATCAACGGTTAAGTTCAAGTTCTTTACCATGAACGGTACAACTCCAGAGGGACCGTATCGGTTGAAGTTTTCCCTGACAGCCACACCCGAGGAGTTTGGCCGGTTGATTGTAAATAATCTCAACCTCAATGATGCGGATAAAGGGTGGACATTGGGCGAATGCATCACGGCCGAACCCGTTACCCTTGACTTTAACCACGAGTATTGTGACGCAGCACTCACAAAGATCATTGATGCCTTCAAGACTGAGTACGATTTTGAGAACAAGACCCTATCTATTGGACCGATCGAAAAACTAAAAGAATCACCTATCGACCTTTCGTACGGTTACGATAACGGTATCTTGTCAGGTCTTCAGCGCACACAGTATGATGATTCAAAGGTCATCAATAGGGTTTACATTCAGGGTGGATCCGAAAATATAAATGCCGGTGTATATGGCAATACAACACTACTATTACCCCGTTCAACCGAGATTGCTTACAATGGGAAAACTTACATCACCGATGCTTCGGGCTCGTACGTTGAGCGTCTTGACCGAACGGGTGATGTGGTTGATGACTCTCTTGATGTAAGCGAGATTAAGCCTTCCTGGACAGGAACCGTAAGCGGTGTGGTTGCAGTTGACGACACAAAAAGTCTATATGACATCATTGATAGTTCCATCCCGTCTGGGCTCGACTTTTCACAAGTTGTGATGCCAGGTGAGACAATGACCATCATCTTTCAGACGGGTGATCTGTCCGGAAAAGAGTTTGACGTTGCCTACGATCACGCGCTGCGTCGCTTTGCTATTGTGCCAACAACGGATAACGGAGTCAATTTTCCACAGGCGCCATTGGTACCTGGCGTGGGTGATCAATACGCGGTGTTTCATATCACCTTGCCTACTTCTTACGTCTCACAGGCTGAAACAAAAGCTCTGAATAAATCCGTTGAGTACCTTGACTCGCGCCTACTCCCACAGTTCACCTATAAGTGGACACTCGACGAGCTATACGCCAAACGCAACTGGCTTGCCATTGGTGGGTTTTTGAATGTGGGGTACTTCGTGCTGTTTCATGATGATCAGTTCCTGACCACGCCGGTGGCCATACGCATCATCAGCGTCAAGGATTATGTAAACAAGCCTAAGTCACCGGTTATTGAGATTGCCAACAATGTCTCGGCAAAATCGTTTTCGTCCGTCATTAATTCGGTCACGACGCAAGAACAGACAATTGAGCGTCTGACAAAGGCCGTCGCTAAATATGCCAAACGGGGACTTAAGGCATCACAACAGACAATAGAAATGCTCTCCGAAGCCTTTGCGGGTTTTGGGAGCGCCATCAATCCGGTGGCCGTTCAGACAATGGCCATTCTCCTGGGTGATGAGTCGTTGCAGTTCTATTATGTCAATAACAAGACCAACCCGGTACAAGTAGATGACTTCATCGCTTACTCTGAGTCAACCAAGCAACTCAGTATCCCTGCCGGCATCATTCAACACATGACGCTTGGCATTACAACGATATCCCCAACTCACTCGGTATCTGAGTACAAGTTTTGGGACATGTCGGCCTATGTTTCGCCAGTCTTGGATGATGGTAGCAAGAAATATTATTTCTATGCAAAGGTTTCAAAAACGGTGCGTACCGGAACCTATGAATTATCAGAAACAGCAAAAGGTATTGAATCAGTTGCAGGGTATTACTACTTGCTTGTAGGCATTCTAAACAGCGAGATAGACGGTACCAGGGGCGACCTTGTTCCTTTCTACGGATACAGCGAAATAACACCAGGACGAGTTAGAGCAAACAAATTTATATCTGCGGACGGGAATACGTTTATTGATCTTCTTAATGGCGTCATACAAGGGAATTTTAAGTTTCAATCTTCTGGAAAAAACATTGAAGAGGTCGTTGACAAAACCGTAGCAACTGCTGATGTTGAATTTTATCTGTCAATTTCAAAAACTGCACTTTCAGGCGGAGAATGGTCGACCTTGGCCCCCGTTTGGAGTGAAGGAAAGTTTATGTGGAGTCGAACTAAGGTAATCCTCACGGATGGAACTACCAGTTATACTCCATCAGAAAATGGTACTTGCATAGCGGGCGCAACGGGTGCAACTCTCTATACTTGGATAAAGTACGCTGACACAGTTGCCGGTGCAGGTCTGTCTGATGACCCAACGGGCAAGCTCTACATTGGACTGGCCTATAACAAGTCCACGGCCACCGAATCAACCACCCCGGGTGATTACTCGTGGTCACTAATCAAGGGTGCCGATGGTGCAACGGGAGCTACGGGTAATCAAGGTATACAAGGCCCTGCCGGAACCAATGGTGTGACTACTTATA
>Ga0302289_1000035_pt1 | contig 85101 bp, 70 predicted proteins | sample III_Fen_N1_2_FD_194552 | JGI IMG/M metagenome (GOLD analysis project Ga0302289, IMG submission 194552) | Peat permafrost microbial communities from Stordalen Mire near Abisko, Sweden - III_Fen_N1_2 | ecosystem: Environmental > Terrestrial > Soil > Wetlands > Permafrost | place: Sweden: Abisko... | reverse complement strand
GCACTCTCGACGAGATGGAGAAAAAGGATTTCGAGTTCGTCACCAGCATCAACTACACCGCGTTTTTCACCTGCGTGAAATATACCCAGCGGATCATGCGCGCGCAGTTTAACGCGGACCCCAACTGGATGGGTGACATCATCGAAATCAACAGCAAGTCGGGTTTAGAAGGCAGCAACAAAAACTTCGCCTACGCGGGCGGAAAGTTTGGCGGCATCGGGCTGGTTGAGAGTTTCGCGCTGGAGCTGGCTCCTTATAACATCAAGGTCAACGCAATCTGCCCGGGAAACTACTACGACGGACCACTTTGGAGCGATCCTGAGCGCGGATTGTTTGTGCAGTATCTCCGCACGGGCAAAGTACCGGGCGCGCAGACAATTCAAGACGTAAAGAATTTCTACCTGAGCAAATCGCTGATCAAGCGCGGTTGCCTGCCGGGCGACGTCGCAAAAGCGATCTTTTACGCTGTGGAGCAGACCTACGAAACAGGTCAGGCGATCCCCGTCACGGGCGGGCAGGTGATGCTGAGATGATCGAACTTTCTCTTTTGCGTTCTCTGAACGCGGGAACAAACGAAGAACGGTTGCAAACGCTGAGAAGCGTTGTGAGCGCAACGAAATTGATCCCCGTTGACCCGCGCATGGTCAACAACCACATTCACACGAGCTATTCGTTTTCGCCGTATTCGCCCGCAGCTGCGGTTTACGCCGCGCGCGCGGAGGGCTTAGCCACCTGCGGGATCGTCGATCACGACAGCATCGGCGGGGCGCGGGAGTTTATCGCGGCGGGCGAGATCGTCGGCATTCCAACCACGATCGGCATCGAGACACGGGTTTCGTTTGGTGAAACACCATTGAAAGATAAGCGCACGAACAATCCCGACCAAGTCGGCAACAGCTATATGGTGCTGCATGCCGTGCCGCATGACAAGATCGAAGCCGTGCAGGCGTATTTCGCGACTGTTCGCGTGAAGCGAAACGCAAGAAATCGCAAGATGATCGAGCGGATCAACGAATTATACGCGGGGGACGGTGTGTCGCTCGATTTTGAGCGGGATGTTTTGCCGCTCTCGCAATACGCACTTGGCGGTAGCGTGACCGAGCGGCACCTCATGCTGGCTTTGGCAAAGCAACTGCTTGCGCTCGGCATAGCGAAGCTGCCGAAGGATACAAGTGAACTGGAAACCATGCTTGCCGAATACGATTTGGTCGGCACGCTCAAAAAAGACTGCATTCCGAAGGTGTTTATTCCCGCGACGGACGAATGCCCAACGTTGAGCGAGTTTGTGCGCTTCGCTGGCGAAGTCGGCGGAATTCTCGCGTATGCGTATCTTGGCGACGTGACCAGCAGCGTCACGGGCGACAAAAAAGCGCAAAAGTTTGAAGACGACTATTTAGATGAACTGTTTGAAGTGATTCATAAGGCGGGCATCCGCGCGATGACGTATATGCCAACGCGCAACACGCAGGATCAGATTGAGCGGCTGCGTAAGCTCTGCGAACAGCATGGAATGCTGCAAATCAGCGGCGAGGACATCAACTCGCCACGACAAAAATTCGTGATCGAGAAGATGCGGGAAGAACAGTTTTCCAACTTAATCGTGAACACCTGGTATTTGATTCGGCACGAAAACGGCAGGTAGAACGGTTGACTTAGAAGAAAATCTTGAATAGAACGGAACCTCAAAGGAGAAAAACGATGAAAACGAGAGCGGTTCGCCTATATGGCGCGCACGATCTGAGACTGGAAGAGTTTGAATTAACCCCCGTTGGAGACGACGGCGTTCGCTGCAAAGTGATTTCGGATAGCCTTTGCATGAGCAACTACAAAGCTCTGCAGCAGGGCGCGGCGCACAAGCGCGTGCCGGACGACGTGGCGACGAACCCGACGATCATCGGGCACGAATTCTGCGGCGTCATCGACGAAGTGGGTAAAAACTGGGCGCATAAGTTCAAACAGGGCGACGGGTTCGTCATCCAGCCCGCGCATTCCTACAAAGGCGCGCTGACCGCACCGGGCTATTCCTTCCGTGAGTGTGGCGGGGATGCCACCTATGTCAATATCCCCTGGGAAACGTTGCATATGGACTGCCTCCTGCCCTACCATAGCGACGTCTATTTCTACGGTTCGCTGGCGGAACCCATGAGCTGCATCATCGGCACGTTTCACGCGATGTATCACACACGCGATGGCGAATATGTTCACGACATGGGCATTGTCGAGGGCGGCAAGATGGCGCAGCTCGCTGGCGTTGGACCCATGGGGCTGGGCGCGATCGACTACGCGCTGCACTGCGATAGAAAGCCGAGTCTGCTGGTCGTGACGGACATCGACGACGCGAGACTCGCCAGAGCCGAGAGCATCTATTCTGTTGCACACGCGAAAGCCTGCGGCGTGGAGCTGCATTATGTCAACACCGGCAAGGTGGAGAACCCAGTTGAAACCCTCAAGGCGCTCAGCGGCGGAGAAGGCTATAACGACGTAATCTGCTTTGCGCCGGTCAAGCCGGTGGTCGAGCAGAGCGACGCGATTCTCGCGGTGGACGGCTGCCTCAATTTCTTCGCGGGCCCGGGCGACACCGGCTTTTCCGCGATGATGAATTTCTATCATGTGCATTACAGCCGCACGCATGTCGCCGCGACCAGCCACGGCAACACGGACGATATGCGCGAGGCGATCTCCATGATGAACGAGGGCAGGCTCAACCCCGCCGCGATGATTACGCACATCGGGGGGCTCGATTGCGTGGTCGAGACCACCGCAAGCCTGCCGAAGATTCCCGGCGGCAAGAAGCTGATCTACACGCAGATCGACATGCCGCTGACCTATATTTCTGACTTTGCGGAAAAGGGCAAGACGGACGTAATGTTTGCCGAGCTTGACAAGCTGGTCAAGGCAAACAACGGGCTTTGGAACGCGGATGCTGAGAAGTATCTGCTGGGGAAGATGCAAAAGTAAAGCAGATATTTCTTTCATATATGTAAGCGCGACGATACTCCGGCAATCCTGCCGGAGTATTTTTTTTCAGAAATGGTTCAAAATCACTCATCTGTTTGACGCATATCCGCCGCAAATGCATATTATGCTCAATCTATTAGAAAACCTTGGATCAAGGAGATAGAACCAAAATGCACAAGAGTAAAATTTACATCGTTGTGAGCATCCTGACAGCGGCAATCTTGGCAATGTCTGGCTGCTCGACGGGGACAAGCACCGCGCAAGCAGCGACTGCGACTGCCACCACACAGCAGGCGCAGGCAACCGACGCAACTTATGTACAGGTGCAGAGCATCGACGGAAGTACCATCACCGCTCTCGTCGGGACGATGTCCCTGCCGTCCGGCCAACCGGGAGGCGCTGGACAGCAGCAGGGAACACCGCCGGATCAATCGTCCAGTAGCGGTTCAGCGTCACAGGGAACACCGCCGGATCAATCATCCAGCAGCACGGATCAGTCCGCGCCGCCAGCAATGCCCTCTAGCGATGGAACACAGCAAGGCGGTCAAGGCGCAGGCGGCATGGGCGGTATGATGGGCTTCACCGCTGGCACCGAAACGATCACCTTTACTTTGGGCGACGCATCGGTCATCACCAAGCAGAGCGGCTTGGATAGCACAACGGCTTCCTTAACTGACATCGCTGTGGGCGACATCCTCGCCATCACGCTCTCAAGCGATAACGTTGCGGAAACGGTCGTGATCCAGTCCGCAGGCAGTGCGGCAGATGCTACCGCGCAGGGCGCGCAACCGGGCGCAACCTTTGGCGGCAGCGACACGGTCACCAATGGCACAGCCGCAACGACCATCGACGCGGACACGACCATCAGTTCACAGGCATATACCTCCAGCGGTGATGATGAGAACGCAGTGCGCATCGACGGAGCCACAGTCACGCTCAGCGGCATCACTGTGGATAAAACTGGCGGCGCTTCCTCCAGCACTGAAAACGGCGACTTTTACGGCATGAACGCCGGACTTCTTGCAATGAATGGCGCAACCGTGACCATTTCGGGTGCCACGGTGACCACCAATGCGGCTAACGGCAACGGCGTATTCAGCTACGGCACGGGTACGACGGTCAATATCTCGGATTCGAAGATTCGCACCACGTTGAATAACTCCGGCGGTATCCAGACCACCGGAGGAGCCACCATGAACGCGACAAATTTGGACGTCGAAACCAGTGGCAATTCCGCTGCGGCAATTCGCTCCGACCGCGGCGGCGGCGATGTCAACGTGACAGGCGGCACCTATGTAACGAACGGCACGGGAAGTCCCGCTATCTATAGCACAGCGGATATCTCCGTTGATGGCGCAACATTGACGTCTAACGCTTCCGAGGCGGTCGTAGTTGAAGGCGCAAATTCCATTACGCTCAACAACGTAATTCTCTCGGGCAATATGCAGGCAAGTACGGACGCAAACGAGAACGTACACAATATCATGCTCTATCAGAGTATGTCCGGTGATGCAGAGGTTGGACACTCCAGCTTCACGGCAACAGGCGGCAGCATCCTCGCCAACGCAGGTGACATGTTCTACATCACCAACACCACAAGCACGATTACACTTACCAATGTGGCACTCACGCTGGCAAACGAAAATCTGCTGACGTTAGCAGGCAACTCCAGTTCCCGCGGTTGGGGCACTGCGGGCGCAAACGGTGGCATATGCACATTGATCGCGTCGCAGCAGACGCTCAACGGCATCATCACGGTAGACAGCATCTCAAGCCTGGACTTCCAGCTTGCGGATGGCTCGGTCTTCACCGGAGCGATCAACAACAGCGGCGCGGCGGGAACGGTCAATGTCACGCTCGGCAGCGGGTGCTCGTGGGTACTCACGGGAGACTCTTACATCACCTCGTTTACAGGAGACGTGAGCGGTATCGTGGCAAATGGCTATACCGTTTATGTCAACGGAACGGCTATTACGGACTAAGTTACGCAGATTAGATAAGGCGCAGGGCTTCGGCTCCGCGCCTTATTTTTTACGCTTCAAATGTGACTTCGACCGACGTTGAAGAGCCTTTCCTCTTGAAACATAGACGAGATTTGGCTTTCCAGCGCGTCAACGGCCCGACGCCGGAGAGCCTTTTTTTGAACCCTGATGCAACAAGAATTACAGATTGAAAGGGAAACAATGAATTGCTTTCTTGTGTTGCGTGGGGAAAAAGCGTATACTAGCTGGCGGTATGTCATTTTTAGGGAGTAGAAACAACAGGCATGATTCGAAGTTTTCTAGCGAGTTTGAAACAGGAATTTTCCGGTTACGGCGCAAAATCGTTTTCAAAAGACCTGATGGCGGGTGTCACAGTCGCGGCGGTTGCGCTGCCGCTCGCGCTCGCGTTTGGTGTCAGCAGCGGGGCGGACGCGGCCGCTGGCCTCATCACCGCCATCATTGCGGGTGTTATCATCGGCTCGCTTTCCGGCGCGTTTTATCAAATATCGGGTCCAACTGGTGCGATGGCTGCGATTTTAATCTCCATCGTAGCAAAGTATCAAATGCAGGGCGTATTCTTGGCCACGCTGCTGGCGGGAGTGTTCCTCTTGCTTGCGGGCTTGCTGCGCCTCGGCAAACTGACCGCCTATATTCCGGCTCCGGTCATCACCGGCTTTACCTCCGGCATCGCCATCCTGATTGCGGCGGGACAGCTGGATAATTTATTCGGGGTCAAGTCGGTGGGTGAAGATGTGATCGAGCGCATCGGCAGTTATTTCTCACTCGGATTTTCGCCAAATCTATACGCGCTCTGTATCGGGCTGTTTGTCATTTTATTCATGATCGCATATCCCAAGAAATGGAACGCGGTCGTGCCCGGTTCCCTCGTGGCGATCATTCTTGCTACCGCCACTGCCTCATTACTGGGGTTTGATGTGGCGCGCGTTGGAGAAATCCCCAAGACGCTGCTGCCCGCCGACCGACTGAATCTTTCTCAAGTCAATCTGCATACGCTGCTGCGCCTGCTCTCACCCGCTTTCAGCATCGCCATGCTGGGCATGATCGAGAGTCTGCTTTGCGGCTCCAGCGCGTCCCGCATGACGGGCAAGCCCTTCAACAGCGATCAGGAACTGGTTGCGCAGGGCATCGGTAACATCGTGCTGCCGTTCTTTGGCGGCATTCCGGCAACCGCCGCCATCGCGCGCACCAGCGTTGCGGTCAAGAGCGGTGCGGTCACGCGCATCACCACAATCGTGCATTCGCTTGTGCTGGTCGTTTCTATGTTTCTGCTGGCACCCGTGATGTCGTCCATCCCTCTTGCGGCGCTTGCGGGCGTGCTGATGGTTACCGCGTTTCGCATGAACGAGTGGTCGGCGATTCGCTATATGTTTTCCCGCAAGTTTAAGGGCGCAATCCTGAAATATTTCGTGACCATGGTGGCGACGGTCGTCTTCGACTTAACCACCGCAATCGCGCTTGGCGTGCTGGTGGCGCTGCTCTTACTCGTGCGCAGGCTTTCCAAGCTGGAGATCAATATCGAATCGGTGGACGCAAACAGGCTTTCGGCGGACGGCGAGGAGATTTGCCGCCGCTACGGTTCCGCGCGGGTCGTCTATATCGCGGGCGCGATGATTTTCGCCAACACACAGGCGGTTGAGGCGATTCCCGCGGGGATCCCGGTCGATTGCGACGCCGTGTTTTTCTCCATGCGCGGGGTATCGTATATTGATGTCTCCTGCGCGCAGGCGTTTGAGGGCGTGATTCTGTCGCTCAAAAAGCGCGGCGTTCGCGTCGGCTGCTGCGGGCTTTCCTCGGAAACGCGCAGAACGATGGAACGCAGTGGCATACTCGCGCTGATCGGCGAAGAAAACGTGTTCTGGAGCATCGATCGTGCGCTTACGCAGGATTGCGGTTGCGAAGAAGCAAACGCATAATCAATCAAAACAAAGCCACCCGCTCCGCGCGTCTCGCGTGAACGGGTGGTTTTTTTATTCAAATTTTTTGCACCTGTTGATTCAGTCGATTGTTTTGCTTCTACGCACGGAGCGCGGCAAACGCGGCGCGGTAGAGCAGACGGCACACGAACACATTTCGCCACCAACCATTTGGCTACGCCCGCTTTTCGCGACATATATTACATATAAAATTAACTTTTGTCTTTGCTGGCATGCAAGATTTATAATAACTTATAGATCGGTTTATTTTAAGATTCATGTCGGTTGATAGAAATAATCGTAGCGCTTCTACGCAACACGTTATGAGGAGAAAACATGCAAAATCTAGGCAATCCCGCGGTGGAATCCCGCGTAACCGCACTACTAGCCCAAATGACGCTGGCGGAAAAAGCCGCGCAGATGGTGCAGGTGCCGTTTGCTTACGTGACGCGGGAAGAAGCCCTGCTCTGGGCACGACGGGGCGCGGGTTCGTTTTTGCATGTATTGGGTGAGGACGCAACGGAGATTCAGCGCGAGGCGATGGGCGCGCGCCTTGGCATTCCGGTGCTTTTTGGCATCGACGCCATCCATGGGCACGGGCTGAACCGGCGCGCGGTCATCTTTCCCTCGCAGCTTGCCGCCGCGTGCAGCTGGAACCCCGCACTCGTAGAGGAAATGGGGCGTGTTACCGCGCGGGAAGTTGCGGCAGATGGCCTCCACTGGACGTTTTCGCCCGTTTTATGCCTGGGTCGCGACACGCGCTGGGGCAGAATTGATGAAACCTTTGGCGAAGACCCATACTTGGCGGGTGAACTCGGCGCCGCGATCATCAAGGGGTATCAGGGAGACGACATTGCGGACGGTGAACACATCCTCGCCTGCGCCAAGCACTACATCGGTTATGGCGACGCGGTCGGCGGGCGCGATTCCTGCGACACCGAGATGACGTTCCGTAAACTCAGGGAGACGTTTCTGCCGCCGTTTTCGCGCGCGGTGGAGGCGGGGGTGGCGACCATCATGACCGCCTACGGCTCTATCGACGGAACGCCGTTTACCGCAAGTGAAAAAGCGATGCGCGAGATTCTGCGCGATGAGCTGGGTTTCGAAGGCTTTGTCGTGACGGATTGGGACAATGTAGCAAGCCTTGTGACCAAGCAGCATGTCGCCGCCGACCTCGACGAGGCATCCCTGCTCGCTGCCCGCGCGGGCAACGATATGATGATGACGACCACCGCGTTTTATGAGAGCGCCATCCGCCTCGTCGAAAGCGGCAAGCTTGACGAATCGGTGCTCGACGAAGCGGTGCGCAGTATTTTACGCGTCAAGGTGCGCATGGGGCTATTTGAACGCCCGCAGGAGCGGGGAACGCCCGATTGCCTCGGCAGTGCGGCGCATCTAAACAGCGCGCTGATCGCGGCGAGAGAGAGCGTCACTTTACTGAAAAACGACGGTGTTCTGCCGTTGTCCTACGGGGTACACCGCGTCGCGGTCATCGGCGCAAACGCAGACGATATCCGCGCGCAGTATGGAGACTGGACGTACTTTACCCATCCGCATATGCCCCCAAAGGTCACGCCCGCGCGCCCGTATGTAACCCTGTTTGAGGGGTTGCGTATGCTTGCGGAGTCGCGCGGCGTCGACGTTGTCTACGCGCGTGGTTGCGGCCCGCTGCCGAGTGAAGCGGACGATCTCGACGCGGCGGTGACGGCGGCGCAGAATGCGGATGTGATCGTGTTTGCGGTGGGCGACGTCATCGAGCAAGCGGGCGAATACCGCGATCGTGCGGATCTTTCACTCTCCGGTCGGCAGGAAGAGCTATTTTCGCGTCTCAGCGCACTCGACAAACCCATCGTCACCGTGCTCATCTCGACCAAACCTCTTTGTCTGCCGCGCGTTACGGAAGGCTCCGCCGCGTTGATTGCCGCGTTTAACGGTGGCATGTTCGGCGGTCAGGCGGTGGCGGAGGCGGTCTTTGGTGACATCAATCCCGGCGGAAAGCTGCCGATCTCCTTTCCGCGGCACAGCGGGCAGATTCCCGTATATTACAACAGCCTGCCCGGCTGGCACGGGGAGAAATATGTAGACCTGCCGGAGTCGCCGCTATTTGCGTTTGGCGAGGGGCTTTCCTATACCACGTTTGCGTATTCTGATTTAAGCGCAGATCAGGATACGCTGCAAATCCATGCCACTCTGCGCAACACGGGCGCATGCGCGGGCAGTGAAACGGCGCAGGTGTATCTCAGGGACCTCGTCAGCAGCGTCATCACGCCCGTGAAGCGATTGGTTGCGTTTCAAAAGGTGTCGCTAGCGGCGGGCGAGTCGCGCGAGCTGGTCTTTTCACTCAAGCGTGCGGATTTTTCGCTGGTGTTGCCAAGTGAGCAGCGCGTGGTAGAGCCGGGCGCGTTTGCGCTCTTTGTCGGCGGCAGCTCGAAGGATTCGGATTTGACACGCGTCGATCTCACGCTGAAATAGCCCGAACAAATCTTCGTGCATATGCAAAACAGTTCGAAAACTCCCCCGCAAAGTGTAGCGTCAATCTGCTGCGATCTGTCTTTGTTGTCCTGTTGACGGCGTAGCGCTTGTGAGCATAGAATGATAGTATTTCAGGCGGCACATCGCGCGCAGCGCACAGACGACCCACAGATAGAATATAGTAGCGATTTCTATTGAAAGTTGGTTCAAGTGAAATGAAGACCCCCAATCGAGTCGCCAATTTTCTCATTTCTTTCCGGGCGAAGCATGCGCTGAGCGAGGTGCGGAGCGCAGTCAACCTTCTTGTGTTTCAGTTAATCTACCTCGTGCTCTTGTCAGCAACCATTTTGCTCTGCCTACTGGTGGATCAAGGCGGTCGTTTGCGTTTTTATCTGCTGCTGCTTGGCGGACTATTCGTCACGATTTCTATTGCGCTTGCGTTTAATCTGCGTGGACGCTTGAATGTATCCACGTGGTTCACGGCGCCTTGCATGGTGTTTGGCCCATGGCTTTCCATTTTGCTGGACCCGAACGTGTTCGCGGGCGATTTTGTACCGTTGATCTATGTCGCGATGTCAGTTCAGCTTTGCTCCATCCTGCTAAGGGAGCGGTTGACCATCATCATCGCCGTCATCCAACTCGTTGGAGTGATTGCCGTTATTTTTATAAGTCCCGCGCTCAGTCAACTCAATTGGCCGAGTTTGGTCGCGTTTATCGTCTTCACCACCGTCATCGGCGTGCTCTACGGTATTTCCAATAAGCGTCAGCTGGAGGAAATTGAAAAACAACGCAATCAACTGGTGCTCGACGAAGCAAAGTTACGCGATCTTTCCGTACGCGATTCACTCACGGGAATGTATAATCGCCGCTATATGGAAGAAACTTTTGATCGTGAGATCCAGCGCGCAATTCGAAAGCAGCAGCCGCTTTCCGTCATCATGGCAGACATCGACGGGTTTAAAAATATCAATGATACCGCGGGCCATGTGTTGGGCGATGAAGCGCTGATCAAGGTGTCTTCGCTCCTCATGAAGAGCATCCGCGCTTCGGATGTGGCGTGCCGCTTTGGCGGGGATGAATTCTGTCTGATCATGCCGGATTGCACGCTAGAAGAAGGCATCAATCGCGCAAACGCGCTTCGCAGTGCCATCGAATGCCTCGACACTGCGTACGAGGTGAGCAAAGAACCCATTACGCTCTCGTTTGGCGTTGCCGCTTTGCCGGATAACGGCATGACGCGCGAGGCGCTGCTGGGGGCTGCGGATGGCGCACTCTATTCTGCCAAGCACGCGGGCAGAAACCGCGTGAAAGGCGTGGCTTTTCCAGCGAACGGATCAAAAAACTGAAACCAACCGCAAGTAAACACTTTTCAGATCAACCAAATCCAAACAGCAAACCGAATCCATCAAGTCACGACACCGTGAACGATTCAGTTTTAACAATGCGCCCACCTGAACAGGAGGATGTATGAAGAAACCCGATGAGTCAGCGTTTCATGCGGAGTCTTCGCAACAGAATTTTTCCGAAGGCGAACTTCAATTATTATTCGAGAACATGATCAGCCCATTTTCGTATTACCGCATGGTCTATGACGAAAGCGGACGCGCGGTGGACTATATCTTTCTTGCGGTCAACCGCGCCTTTGAGTCGGAGACAGGGCAAAAGCGTGCGGATATCATCGGCAAAAGCGTGCTCAGCATCTTTCCTGAGACGGAGCCGTACTGGATTGAATGCTTGGGGCGCGTTGCCAAGACGGGAGTACCGGAGCATATATCCAATTACTCTTCCGCGCTCAATAAGTGGTACAACATTTTGGCTTACTCGCCAAAGCCTGACCACGTAGCAATTACGGTGAGTGATATCACCATCTCTGTCGAAAAGCATCAAACCCTGGAACAAACCGCACAGGCGCTGGAGGCACAGCGACAAGAGAATTTCCGCCTCGCGCATGAGGAACCGATTACCGGCCTACCCAATCGTATATGCCTTTATGATGCGTTTGCGCAGAAAATGCAGGGTGGGGTAGAAGAGCAGTTTTTCATCGCAATTTTTGCGCCGGATAACCTCGCGGGAATCCTCGCATCCTACGGCAGCACGCTCAGTGACAGCATCATGCGCTCCATTGCGCAACGATTGAGCGCGCAATTTCCCGATCCAAATGCGTGCTTTAGCATGACGGGAACCGATCTAGTGCTGCTACTTTCTATGCCATGCGACGGAAAGCTGACGCACACGGCGCTCTCTCGCGCACAAAAAGCCATACAGTTGCCAACGATTGTGGATGGCGCGGATTACTACATATCGGCGAGTTGTGGCGTGGCCTGCTACCCGCAGGACGGAACCGACCGCGACGAGCTGATCATGAAGGCGAATCTTGCGCTCTATCAAGCAAAACAGATGGGTGAGCCCATCGTTTACTTCAGCGAGCAAATCAGCCAGACGCTGCGAATTCGCTCACGGATTCGAAACGCTCTTCCAAAAGCGCTGGAAAAAAAGGAGCTTGAGGTGTATTTTCAGCCGCAAATCCAATCGTTTTCGGAGCAGTTGATGGGGTTTGAAGCGCTGCTGCGTTGGCATAGTGAAGAGCTTGGCGAAATATCCCCGCGCGAGTTTATCGGCATCGCGGAAGAGAGCCGGATGATATTGCCAATTGGCGAATGGGTGCTGCGGGAGGCCTGCAATGTGTTGCGCCAGATCAACGAGAAGTGTGATACAGATTATTATATGGCGGTCAACGTCTCCGGCGTTCAGTTGCTGGCGGACGATTTTGTAGATCAGGTGCTAGCGGTGCTCGAGGAAACCGGCATAGAACCGTGGCATCTTGAGCTGGAAGTTACGGAATCCGTATTGATCGACCGCGAACTCCACGCCATTGAGAAGCTCAACGCGCTGTATCAGCACGGCGTACGCATTGCGCTGGATGACTTTGGCACAGGCTATTCTTCCCTGAGTATGCTCAAGGATTTGAAAATCACGACGCTGAAGATTGATAAACTGTTCATTCAGGATCCGAGTGCGGCGGTGCTGACCAAGATGATTGTTCGGCTTGGCCATGCGCTCGGTGCGGAAATCGTCGCCGAAGGGGTAGAAACCGAAGAACAGATGCGCTATATCCGCCGCGCGGGTTGCGACCGCGTGCAGGGGTTTTTCAAGGGGCTTCCGATGCCCCAGGATACGCTGAAGCGATATATCGCGTCAAAGGATTGCCATTAAGCGATGGAAACAAATTCGATCGGAGCGCGCCGGATGATCAGGCGCGCTTTTCTTGTTTCTCGCGGGGCGGCTTTATGGTAAAATAGCCATATGCACCGTTATAAATGATGGGCGAAAAACGCGCGGCATAGGCAGCACCGGCTGGTTGCGCGACAGGCAAGGAGCGAACATGGAAACACAGATTCAACTACTCGCAAGGGAATTCAACAAGAACGAAACGCATGTCAAAAACGTCGTCGATCTCATCGACGAGGGATACACGATTCCGTTTATCGCGCGTTACCGCAAGGAGATGCACGGCACGATGGACGACACCACGCTGCGCGATCTCGCCGAACGGCTGACCTATCTGCGCAGCCTTGCCGAGCGGCGTGAGGAGATTAAAAAATCCATCGCAGGGCAGGACAAGCTCACCGATGAACTGGCAAAGCAGATCGACGAGGCGAAGACCCTCGCCGTGCTGGAGGATTTGTACCGCCCCTATAAGCAAAAGCGGCGTACGCGAGCGACCATCGCCAAAGAAAAAGGGCTGGAACCGCTGGCAACGCAGATTTTCGCGCAGGGCAAAGAATGTCCTGCGCTGGTGCAGCTCGCGCAAGCGTTTATCGACGCGGAAAAAGGCGTGAATACGATTGAGGATGCGCTGGCCGGCGCTTCGGATATCATCGCGGAGACGATATCGGACGATGCTTCCATCCGCCAGAAACTCAGAGACGTCATCGCGAAAAACGCGAAGGTCGGCTCCGTTGCCGCGAAGGAGGAGGACTCTGTTTATCGGCTTTATTATCAGTTTGACCAGCCGATGAGCCGCCTGCAGAGCCACCAGATTCTCGCGATCAACCGCGGGGAGAAGGAAGGCTTCCTCAAGGTCAATCTCGACCTCGACCGCGATCTCGCACTCGGCACCGTCAAGCGCACCGTTGTGAAAACAAACACGCCCTCGGGCAAATTTGTGGAAAACGCTGCGGAAGATGCCTACGATCGGCTTATCTTCCCTTCGGTGGAGCGCGAAACACGCAACGCCCTGACCGACCTCGCCAACGAAGGCGCAATCCACAATTTTGCGATCAACCTCAAATCTTTGCTCATGCAGCCGCCTGTCAAGGGGCATGTGACCATGGGGCTCGATCCCGGCTTCCGCAATGGCTGCAAAGTCGCGGTGGTCAGCGACACGGGCAAGGTGCTCGACACCACGGTGGTCTACCCAACGTTTGGCGAGCGGCAGAAGGACGAGGCGATTGACAAGCTGGAGTCGCTCGTGAAAAAACATGCCATCGAGCACATCGCAATCGGCAACGGCACCGCCTCCCGCGAAACGGAGCAGATGACCGTGGAGCTGATTGCGCGCAATCGAGGCGTGAGCTATATGATTGTCAACGAGGCGGGCGCCTCCGTCTATTCCGCCAGCAAACTCGCGTCGGAAGAGTTTCCGCAGTACGACGTCAACCTGCGCTCTGCCGTCTCCATCGCAAGAAGACTGCAAGACCCCTTGGCAGAACTCGTCAAGATCGACCCCAAGGCCATCGGCGTGGGGCAATATCAGCACGATATGCCGCAAAAACGGCTCAGTGAAACCCTCGACGGCGTGGTGGAAGACTGCGTCAACGCGGTCGGCGTGGATGTCAATACAGCATCGCCATCTCTGCTCAAGCAAGTCGCGGGGCTGAACGAGACGCTCGCGAAAAACATCGTGGTCTATCGTGAAACAAACGGCGCGTTTACGGGCAGAAAGCAGCTCATGAAGGTGCCCAAGATGGGGCCAAAGGCGTTTGAACAATGCGCGGGCTTTTTACGCGTGCCGGAGAGCAAGCTGGTGCTGGATAATACGGGCGTGCACCCCGAGAGCTACTCTGCCGCGGAGAAACTGCTGAATTTAACCGGATATTCGCTCAAAGACGTTGCCGCGGGTACGATCACCGACCTGCCGGATCGGGTGAAACAACTCGGCGAAAGCAAACTTGCAACCGAATGCGGCGTTGGTTTGCCGACGCTCAAGGATGTAGTCAAGGAGCTGGTCAAGCCCGGACGCGACCCGCGCGATGAGCTGCCAAAGCCGGTTCTGCGCACAGATGTGCTGGACATCAAAGACATCGTACCCGGTATGATCCTGACGGGAACGGTGCGAAACGTGATCGATTTCGGCGTATTTGTCGATATCGGCGTGCATCAGGATGGGCTTGTGCACATCTCCGAACTGGTCAACCGCTTCATCAAGCACCCATCTGAGGTCGTGTCGATCGGCGACGTGGTTCAGGTGGTTGTATTGGGCGTGGATGTTGCGAAAAAAAGAATTTCGCTCTCGATGAAGCAGGTCGAGAAACAGTAGTCATCACAACGGCGGTAGGAGGGCAAATGCGCTTTATCAATCTAGCCATGCAAAACGGCGCGCCTGCCGAACTGATCCTCACCACGCGGGACGAGAAGAACCGCGAGGCGGTCTATACCCGCGTGTTTCTGCCGCCGCAGCGGCTGATTCTCCTCGGTGGCGGGCATGTGTCCCAGCCGCTGAGCCGCTATGCTGCCGATCTGGAGTTTGACGTGACCGTTGTGGACGACCGCCCAAGCTTTGCCAACGCCGTTCGTTTTCCGGAGGCGAGGCGCGTGATCTGCGACTCCTTTGAAAACGCAATACGCGAACTGAACATCACCAAGTACGATTTTGTCTGTGTCATTACACGCGGGCACCGGCACGACGCACTCTGTTTACGCGCGCTACTCTCGGGTGACATGCCGCGCTATCTGGGGTTGATCGGCTCAAAACGGCGCACGATCGAGTTATTTAAAATGCTGGAGGAAGAGGGCTACGACCGCGCGAAGATCGACCAAATCCATACGCCGATCGGGCTTGCCATCGGCGCGGAGACGCCGAAAGAAATCGCAATTTCCATCCTCGCGGAGCTGATTTTGCAGCGCAGCAGCAAGAGTGCGGAGCGGGAAGCGTCGAGCCTCGCGCTCGCCTCCCATGAACCGGAGTTGCTCCAATACCTGCTCTCAAAAAAAGAGCCTTGCGCCCTCGCCGTCGTCGTGGAAAAAAGCGGGTCGACTCCCGTGCCAACCGGCGCGGTCATGGCGGTCAACCAACTCGGCGGCATCGTCGGTACCGTTGGCGGCGGCTGCGGCGAGCACGAAATTTTAAAGCACGCTTTGGACGTGCTTCGAACCGGGCAGGCTCAGCTTGTGAACCTCGACATGAGTAACGATGTTGCTGAGGAAGAGGGTATGGTCTGCGGCGGGCGAATGAAGGTTTGGATTGAACCGTTTTTAGAAGAATAGCAGGGAAAAAGAGCAGCGTGAGCATTTTTCGCTGCTTTTTTTATAAATTGCTTGACAATCGTCACGCATCTGAGTAAAGTAAACATATAAAACATATATGAAAACAACAAGGAGAGTAATCAAATGGCTAAGATTGCGAAGAGCCTGACGGAACTGATTGGAAAGACCCCATTGCTGGAGCTCTCCAATTATGAAAAGAAGAACGGCCTTGCGGCGAAAATCGTCGCCAAGCTGGAGTACTTCAACCCCGCGGGCAGCGTCAAGGATCGCATCGCGCTTGCGATGATCGATGAAGCGGAAAAGAGCGGCGCGCTCAAAGAGGGCAGCGTCATCATCGAACCTACCAGCGGCAACACGGGCATCGGCCTTGCTTCCGTTGCGGCGGCGCGTGGCTATCGCATCATCCTCACCATGCCGGAGACGATGAGCGTGGAACGCCGCATCCTCATGAAAGCCTACGGCGCGGAGATCGTGCTCACCGAAGGGGCTAAGGGCATGAAGGGCGCCATCGCCAAGGCGGACGAACTCGCCGCCGAGATTCCGAATTCGTTTATCCCCGGTCAGTTTACCAACCCCGCGAACCCCGCGATTCATCGCACGACCACCGGCCCCGAAATCTGGAATGATACCGACGGCAAAGTGGACATCTTCGTTGCGGGAGCTGGTACGGGCGGAACGGTGACCGGCGTAGGAGAATACCTCAAGAGCAAGAACCCCAATGTGAAGATCGTGGTCGTCGAGCCTGCGGATTCGCCGGTTCTTTCCGAAGGGCGTTCCGGCCCGCACAAGATTCAGGGAATCGGGGCTGGGTTTGTGCCCGAAGTACTGAACACCAAGGTATACGACGAGATCATCCCCGTGAAAAATGAGGACGCATTTGCGGTCGCCCGCGAAATCGCAAAAGAGGAAGGCTTGCTTGTAGGCATCTCCAGCGGCGCGGCTGCCTGGGCGGCAACTGAGCTTGCCAAGCGACCCGAAAACGTGGGCAAGACCATTGTGGTCGTCCTGCCGGATACGGGTGAGCGGTATCTTTCCACTGCGCTGTTTGCAGACCTGCAATAATTTTTTCAGAAAAAAGTATCACTGCGTAATCTGCTGAACATGGAAAATGCACGTGATCATTTCAAAGAGCCGCGTAAAAGCGGCTTTTTTGCTTGTCTTTGCACATTGGTTGACGTGTTGCATGTTTGGCTGTATGATTTTTGAGGCGCAGATGCGCCTCCACATAAGAAAGGGCTTATAGAAATGCTCAATGAATTTTCCCGCGCGCAGCTTCTTCTTGGTAAAGACGGCATGCAGGCACTTAAGAACTCCCGCGTTGCGGTATTCGGCATCGGTGGGGTTGGCAGCTTTGCAGCGGAGGCAATTGCCCGCGCGGGCGTTGGCTCCATCGATGTGTTTGACGACGACAAGGTCTGCCTAACCAACATCAACCGCCAGCTCATCGCGCTGCACTCCACCATCGGCAAACAAAAGGTCGAGGTGATGCGCGAGCGCATTTTGGATATCAACCCGCGTTGCGTCGTCACCGCCCACGCTTGCTTTTATAGCGCGGAGACGGCGGATTCGGTCGATCTTGCGGTTTACGACTACATCATAGACGCAATCGATACGGTCTCCTGCAAGCTCCTGCTCATCGAGCGGGCAACTGCCGCTGGGGTACCCGTCATCAGCTGCATGGGAGCTGGCAACAAGCTCGACCCCACGCGGTTGGAGGTTGCGGATATCTACAAGACATCCGTCTGCCCGCTGGCGCGCGTCATGCGAAAAGAGCTCAAGGCGAGGGGTATTCCCAAACTCAAGGTGGTTTATTCGCGTGAAGAGGCGATCAAACCAGTGGAAGACTTGGAGCAGAGCTGCAAAACTGGCTGCGTCTGCCCGCCGGGGACGAAGCGGAAATGCACCGCCCGCCGCACGGTACCGGGCAGCGTGTCGTTCGTCCCGCCCGTTGCGGGATATATCCTCGCGGGGGAAGTGGTGAAGGATATCATCGCGAAACGGGCGGCAGAATTACCTGTACGATAAGGCGATTTTACCGATACAAACACATACGTGATCGATCATTCAGCAGGCTGCTTTCCGCCTGCTGATTTTTGATTGGATCGGTGACCAAATCACGCGAGTAGAACTGCTCATCGTGGTAATATAAACTATATTTAGGAATAACGAAGGGGTTTTTATATATGCCGCAACTGAATAATTGGAAACGGAAATATTTCACAATACTTTCTGGTCAAGCCGTCTCCATGGTGACCAGCGGAATTCTGCAGATGTCGCTGATCTTTTACCTCACGCAAAAGACAGGTTCCGCGCTCGTGCTCTCTCTTGCGACGTTCTTCGGCTTTCTGCCGCAGGCGGTGTTGGGGCCGTTTATCGGCGTCTGGGTCGATCGCTGGAGCCGTAAAGCCGTCATGATCGGTGCGGATCTCTTTATCGCGCTTGCGGGCGTAGTACTCGCGATCATCGCGTTAAGGATTGAGCCGCCCATTTGGACGGTACTCGGTATCCTCTTTTTGCGCAGCGTGGGTACTGCTTTTCATTCTCCCGCCATGTCCGCGGTTACTCCGCTCATCGTGCCGGAGGATCAGCTCATCAAGTGCGCGGGGTATAGCGCATCGATTCAGTCCATCAGTTATCTCGTTAGTCCGGCGCTTGCCGCAGTGCTGTTTGCAAGCTGGTCGATTTCGGCAATTGTGGGGTTGGATGTGATCGGCGCTGTGATCGCGGTAACGGTTGTGGCGTTTATATCAATTCCAAAGCCGCAAAAATCGGAACTGGTGGGGCAAGAGAGCTTTTTTGCAGACATGAAGAGCGGATTTGTCGCAATCCGTGATGACAAAGGGTTGTTTCAGATGCTTTGGATTGGCACGCTGTATATGCTGGTGTTCATGCCGCTCAACGCGCTCTTTCCGCTCATGAGCATGGGGTATTTCGGTGGCACGACCACCCATGCCGCAATTGCGGAGACCGCGTTTTCCGCAGGTATGCTGATCGGCGGGCTGGTGCTTGGCGTGTGGGGCGGATTCAAGCGGCGCATTCTCACGCTTGGGTTGTCGGTGATTCTCATGGGCGTAGGATTTGCCGCATCCGGATTATTGCCGACGTGGGGCTTTGTCGGCTTTGCCGTACTGTGCGTGGTCATGGGCTTTGCCGCTCCCTTTCAAGGGGTGCAGACCGCGATCTTTCAGGAACGCATTGCGCCGGAGTGCCTGGGTCGGGTGTTTTCGCTCTCGATGAGCATGATGTCGCTGGCGATGCCGATCGGGCTGATGCTCGCGGGTGCGTTTGCCGAGGTCATCGGCGTACATACATGGTTCCTCATCTCGGGTTTGCTCATCATTGTGATTGCACTGGTCATGATGGCTATCCCTGCCATTCGCGCACTGGATGACAAACCCGCATCGGAAACAGACAGAGAAGTTGCCCTCGAACCCGCGGAATAATCGACCGCTCAACAAAGCCGAAGGGAAGTTTCCCTCCGGCTTTTTTTGCGTCTGCACGCGTTGACAGCCGTATCTGGCTATGATAGCATGCGGATAGTTCAACCTATCTTATCTTGAGTTTTTGAGGCAAACATGATCAAATTTCAATTGAAAAATCCCGTCGTCTATGCGCGGCTGAACCAAATCCGCGCGCGCGTGTACCGCGTCGTCAATCGATTGGATGTACAGATTTTGATGAGCGCGGAGCCGATCGAATTCCGCGCACTTGACTTGGGTGCATTTACGCCCGTTACCCAGACCGTCAACTGGGGACGAAAGCTCAGCTGTGCGTGGTTTCGCCTCAAAGGTACGGTACCGGAGGGGCTCAAGCATCCGGTGCTTCTGATTGAAAACACGGGCGAGGGGCTGGTGTATTCGACGGACGGAGAAATTCTCGACGGCCTTAGTTCCGCTTATGCGTTAGGCGACCTGCCGCGCACGGGCGGGCGGCGCGTGGTGTTTGCGTTACCGCAGGGTACGACGGGGCGGTTGGAATACCTCATCGATTACGGTTACAACGGATTTTTGCTCAACGACGTTGGACACGGGCGTTTCGGTGGTGCGTTTCTAGCAGAGCGGGATGATGAGGCATTTGCGCTATACTATGACTACTTTACGCTTGCATTACTGTTGAGCAGCACCGAGAGCGAAGAAAAGCGCCGGGAGATTTCCCGTGCGCTTTCGGCGGCATACACGCTTTTTTCTCGTGGAGATGTGGCTGGTGCGCGGGGCGTGCTCGCACCGACGCTCGCCAAGCCCTCCACGAGCGATTTTGTGTTTGAAGCAGTCGGGCACGGGCATCTCGACCTTGCCTGGATGTGGCCAATTCGCGAATCGCGCAGAAAAGCCGCGCGCACCTACGCCATTGCGCTGAGCAATATCGCGCGCTACCCGGATTACATCTATGGCACGAGCCAACCGCAGCAGTTGCAATGGGTCAAGGACGCGCATCCCGCGCTCTATGCGCGCGTGAGAGAGGCGATTGTGACAGGGCGCATCGAGCTGCAGGGCGGGTTCTGGACGGAGTGCGACGTAAATCTCACCGGCGGGGAGTCGCTTGTGCGGCAGGCGATTTACGGTACGCGCTTTGCTAAAGAGGAGTTTGGACAGAACATGCGCATCTGTTGGCTGCCGGACGCGTTTGGTTTCAACGGCAACCTGCCGCAGATTCTCAAACTCTGCGGAATGGACTATTTTTCCACGATCAAGATCGCCTGGAATAAGGTGAATGTCTTCCCATACCGAACGTTTGAATGGCAAGGCGTAGACGGTTCGCGCGTGCTCGTGCATATGCCGCCGGAGGGGGACTACAATAGCTCGGCGGGCGCGCATAATATTCTCAACGCTCTGAAACGATACCCAGAAAAAGCGCTGAACACCGGCCTTTTCGTCTACGGCGCGGGAGATGGCGGTGGCGGCCCGCGCGAAAACCATATGGAGCTGCTCAAGCGCGAGCATAACCTCGAAGGGCTCCCGCGCGTGCGGATGAGTAGCGCAATCCACTTCTTTGACGCGTTGCGAGAAAAACCGATTGCGCATGTGCATACCGGCGAACTGTATTTAGAGACGCATCAGGGCACGCTGACCGTGCAAGCGGCAAACAAGCGGGATAATCGCCTGATGGAGCGGTTTCTGCACAACGCGGAGGCGGTGTCTGCGGCGTTCCTGCCTGCGGGCGAGTATCCGCGTGCGGAACTGGAAGCGATCTGGAAAGAAACACTCTTGTATCAGTTTCACGATATCCTCCCCGGCACGTGCATCGAGCGCGTCTATCGCGAAACCGCGATCGCGTATACGCGTATGAAGGCGGCAACGGCGGCGCTGACCACGCGCGCACTGCCTGCTGGCGAAGAGCCTGCCTGCGTCAACCTGACCTCGTTTGCACGGGATGAATTCGTGCGTTTCGAGGGTGATTGGTATCGCGCATATGTTGCGCCGTATGCCATTGCCACATTGACGCCCGCAAGCGATGGCAATGCATTCTCTTATACTGAGAGCACCATGAACAACGGGTTAGTGAAGATCGCGTTCAATGAATCGGGCGAGATCATCTCCTGCCGCCTTGCCGACGGGCGGGAGCTCGCAAAAGGGCCGCTCAATCGGCTCATGCTCTACAGCGATCCGCTGATGATCCCATTTGACGCATGGGACCTCAACCAAACCTACTACAAAAAGCGCAAACAACACCTGCGCATCAACCATTCGGAAACGACGCAGGACGGGCCGCAACTCATCCGCACGCAAACCTATCGTTTTGGTAGAAGCAGCGTTACCCAACGTGTGATTCTCGAGGCGGGCAGCGATTGCGTGCGCTTTGAGACGTATGTTGACTGGCACGAGCGGCTCAAGATGCTCCGCGCGGACTTCTACCCGGCGGACTATGGCGACACAGCGGAATTCGACATCCAGTTTGGCGCGATGAAGCGCCCGACGACCGAGCGGGACTCCGTGGAGACAGCACAGATTGAGGTTTGTGGTCATAAATGGGCGAGCGTGCACAAGGAAGGTCGTGGATTTGCCCTGCTCAACGACAGCAAGTATGGGCACCGCGTGAAGAGCGGGCTATTGAGCCTCAACCTCCTGCGCGCACCGGTCTACCCAAACAAGCACGCCGACCGTGGCGAGCACGATTTTATCTATGCGTTCTGCCCGACAGGCGGCGACAACGCACGCGCGGTGGAGGAGGGTTATCGCCTGAACCATCCGCTGCTCGTCGGTCGCTATCGGGAACAGGCAAGCCTCGCGCAATTGAGCAACACTGCCGTCGTGCTGGAGACCATCAAGCGCAGCGAGGATGGCAACGCCATCGTTTTGCGGTTGTATGAGTCCTTGGGGAGCGAGGCACAAACGAGCCTGAGCACGCGCTTTGCAGCCGATCGGGCAGTCTATTGTGACCTGCTGGAGCGGCCACTTAGCGCAGCAGACCTTAGCGATATTCACCTGCATCCATATCAAATTCTGACCATTCGGCTTGAAGGAGGAACGCTCGCATGAAAGATCAAACACCCTCGCCAAAGCTTCAACGCACATCCATCATCATCGCAGGATTCGGACAAAACATGGTGCTTACGTTCGTCACCACGTTTATCCTGCTCTACCTCTCGGAATACGCAAAGATCAGCAGCGCGGGACTCGCGGTGGTTGCGATCATCCTCGCGGGCGCGAAAATATTTGACGCCATCAACGACCCCATCATGGGTGTACTCGTCGATAAAACGCGCTCGCGTTGGGGCAAACTGCGCCCGTATATCCTATTTTCCGCCTTGCCGGTAGCGTTCTTTTCGGCGATTCTCTTCTGCCTGCCAAACGGTAGCGAAACGATGAAACTCGTGTTCTTAGCAGTAGCGCTGCTCTTCTGGGACGCGGCGTACACCGCCTGCGACGTCCCCTTCTGGGGACTCATCGGTGCGGCGTTTGCTGACGAGGAACGCACGCGTGTCATCTCTTATGTGCGCGCGTTTGGTGCCATCGCGCTGGGACTGGCTACGCTCGGCGGACCTTGGATTGCAAAGTTTCTCAGTTTCTCTGGCGGAACAACGGCGATTGGCTGGAGTAGAGCTGCGATACTCATCTCCATCGTCGGAATGGCGATGTTTCTTCTGGCGTTTTTCAACACGCGCGAGCGGCATTTGCCTCCGGCGGATAGCGTCAGCCTAAAGACGCTGTTTACTACTTTTTTCAAAAACAAGCCACTCTACCTCGTGTTGCTTGGCTCGATCATCGGCTTTGGGCGCAACATCATTCAGGCGGGCGGCGCGGTATTTGCGCTGATTGCCTATCACGACGAGGGCTACTTTACACTCATCGGTGCGGCGATCATCATCGGCATGGTTCTGGCTTCGTTTCTCTCTCCGCTGTTGCTCAAGAAAATACCTGCAAAGCGGTTGATGGTCATCAGCACGCTTATTGCCAGCGCAGTATACGCGATTATGTATCTTGTAGGTTTCGCCAATCTATACGCCATGATGGGGATGATCTTCCTAACGGGGCTGACACTTGGCATCTTCTCCGTGGTGCAGACAACGATGATTGCAGACGCGGTAGACAGCGTGGAGCGCACAACCGGTGTTCGCAACGATGGATTATCCTTTTCGAGCCTCACATTCGTGAGCAAGCTCATGGGTTCGTTGGCAGTGCTTGTGTTTGGCATGATGCTCGCGTTCACAGGGTACCAGAGCGGCATCGTGGTGACGCAGAAGATGCAGAACACGGTGTTTCTTTCCATTACGCTCATCCCAGCGTTGAGCTGCCTGCTTTCGATCATTCCGTTCTTGTTCTACAAACTACCGCAGGAAGAAAAGGTGCAGGAATAGATACTCGTTTTAGCCGCGAGATCTTGCCAAGGTGAGTAACGGAGAAGACCACAAGTAGTTTAGGCGATTTCTACACAAATAAAAATCCCCGTGCTGTCGTCGTTGTACCAGCGCGGGGATCTTTTTCTGTTGTAGGTTTTCTTGTTCTCGGCCGTGCGGGTGACCGGATTGATTCCGTTCCAGTCCGTGCGCTTCGCCGCGTCCAGCGTGCGCTTTTCGCGCTTGCTCATCTTCTCTCGCGGGAGAAATTGTTTCATTGATTTTCACATCCCTTTCTGGATTTTTTTGAAATCTGTTTTCGTTTCAACGGATTCCGTAGAAGAGTATACGTGCTTTTTGATCAAAACACAATGATTTCGGCACAAACAGGCAATTGACTGCGCAAAAAAGCAGGTTAATTTCTTTCGCCGTTTTCATTGTTTTCAGCCTGATTTACGGTATAATACAGATGTTTGCGCAAGCGCGCAGGATTAGGGAGGGTACTATGAAAGACAAGAAAAAGATGATTGTAGCTATCGTATTGATCGTGGCCGCCGTTGCGTTGTTCATCATCGGCATGATCATTTTACCGGATACCATCGTGATGCAGATGTTGAAAAGCGGCACGGATACCACGACGATGTCCAAACTGGTCGGGCTGCTCATTCCGCTCGTACTCACCACGGTGTTTCCGGTTTTGTATTATCTAAAAGGGAAACCAAAGGATCTCGTGGTATCGATCGTCGGGCTAGCAATATTCGGATTCATCTTCTTTTTCAATCGCTGATCACACAAGTAAGATTAAAAAAAGTCCGGCTGTGAAGCCGGACTTTTTTGTGTTGATGTCGTTAGTGAGATTACTTACCGAAGGTACCATCCTGCAGCTGTTTGATGTAGTCGGCAACCTTGGCCTGGGTGGCGGCATCCATGAGGGTGTCGCTGAACTTGCCGAGGTAGACTGCGCCGTTTTCGAGCGAGCCGAAGACCACGTCGTTACCGAAGGTGCCGGATTCGACCTTTTCGAGGCAGATGGCGATCATGGCGGCGTTGTCGGTGACGACGCTGCTCACGACGCAGGGGTTCTGACCGAGCAGGTCGGCGGGCTGGCCGATGTCAACGATCTTCACGGTGTCGCCGTTCGCCTGGTCGATGGCCTGGCGGGCGCCGGAGTCGACGGCGGACGCATCGCCAAAGAACACGTCTGCGCCTTCATTGATCATGGAAGCGGCAAGCTCCATACCCTTGGCGGTGTCGTTGAACGAACCGGCATAGGCGGAGACGACCTTGATGGCGGGGTTGATGACCTGCGCGGCAGCGGTGAACTGCGCGAGCTTGGACTTCGTGGTGTCGAGTTCCATGCCGCCGATGAAGCCGATGACGTTGGTCTTGCTCATGAGGCCGGCGATGATGCCAGCGATGGAGCCGATCTGGTCAGCGTTGGGCAGGATGCTCATGATGTTGGCGGTGGGCAGTTCGGTGGAGCCGTTGAGCACCGCGAACGCAACCTTCGGGTAATCTGCGGCAACCTGCTTGACGGCGTCGCTGTACTGGTTGCCCGGCGCAAAGATCATGTCATAGCCGAGGTCGCAGTAGCTGATCATCGTATCCGCGTAGGCGGACTGGTCGATGGCATCGGTGTAGGCGGTTTCCCAGCCGCGGGTTGCGGCGGCGGCGGTCATGCCATTGTAGCAAGCTGCACCCCAGCCACCATCAGAGATGCTGGAATCGCAGATCATGGCGACCTTGAAGGTCTTGGTTGCTGCTGGGGCTTCCGTCTTGGCGCAGCCGGCGAGCATGCCGAGGGCCAGACACAGGACGAGCGCGATAGCAAGAATTTTCTTCATAGTTGTCTTCTTTCCTCCATTAAAATTGATATGTAAAAACGGATTCTCCGTAATTACCGGTTCAGTTGCGGCGTGAGCCGCAGAGTGAATCCCGAAGAGCTTTGCGGCGTGTGCCGCACGAAAAAAGTTATCTCTCTTCTCTGTAGTAGGGTTTGCCCTTGCTCTTGGGGCCAGCGATCTTGCTGCCGAATATGGTCAGCGCAATCAGTGTCATCAAATAAGGTATCATCTGGAGAAGCTGATACGGCAGCAGGTTTGTGCCGACCTGTAGGCGAAGCTGCAAGGCGTCAAAGAAACCAAACAGCAGGCAGGCGAGCAGTACGCCGGAGGCCGACCAGCGGCCGAAGATGACCGCAGCCAACGCGATGAACCCGCGACCGGCAACGATGCCATCGGAGTAGGTGTTGACATAGCAGGTGGTCAAATACGCGCCGCCCATGCCCGCAAGGAAACCGCAGATGATGCACGCGATATACTTCGTGCGGATGACGTTGATGCCCATCGTCTCAGCGGCCTTGGGGTACTCGCCGACTGCCTTGTAGTTGAGGCCGGATTTCGTGCGGTTGAAGTAAACCATGGTCACGATCACGAGCAGATAGACCGCGTATACCATCGGCGTCTGATCAAAGAGCAGCTTGCCGAGGAAGGGGATATCCTTGAGCACGGGGATGGAGATGGTCTTCATCAGCGTGGCTTGCGCGAGTGTCGAGCTAACCCCGAACACTACGCGGTAGATAAACGAAGCCAGCGCGGGGGCGAAGATATTTAGTGCCATGCCGTAGACAATCTGCTGCCCCGCGAGGGTTACCGTGCAGAACGCGTAGACCATGTTGACCAGCACGCCGCCCAGCGCGCCGCAGAGCACGCCGAGGAAGGGGTTGCCAGTCCAGTAGCAAACGAGGAAGCCCACGAGGGAGCCAAACGCCATGATGCCGTCAAGGCCGATATTGACGAGGCCCGCCCGCTCGGAATACAGTTCCGCCAGCGCCACAAACAGCAGCGGCGTCGCCATACGCACGGCGGAGATGAGCAAATCGGAAATCATACTCCAGCTCATATTCACTTGACCTCCTTTTTTTCGAAGATGTTCGTGATAAAGGTTTTTACTTTCGGCAGATACAGCATCGAGGAGCCGGCAACGGCAAAGATGATGACCAGCGCCTGAATGATATCGATCACGCTGGTGGGAACTCCCGTTCCGACCTGCATCGTCGTACTGCCAACGCGGAGCACGGCGAAGAAGTAAGCGACCGCGACCGTTGCCAGCGGGTGCAGCTGCGCAATCAGCGCAATCGCCACGCCGTCAAAACCATAGCCGCCGCCATACCCGCTGATCAGGCGAAACTGTGTGCCGAGGATATCGGCGGCTCCGCCAAGACCGGCAACTGCGCCGGAGACGACGAACGCCGCGATCATGTATTTCTTGACCGAAAGGCCGTTGTAACTGCTCGCAATGGGGTTAAAGCCAACCGCGCGCAGTTGAAATCCTTTGGAGGTGTAAAACAGGAAATACCAGATGGCAAAACCCAGCACCACCGCAATCACGATGCCCCAGGTGATGCGAAGGTCGGAGATGATGCGTCCGATTTTCGTCGCGTCCGGTACGGGCGCGGTCTGCGGTACACTGCCTTCGCGCAGCGCAGTGGTATAGAGAAAGCCCATGAAGAGCGTTGCCACATAGTTAAACATGATCGTGGTGATCATTTCGTTGAGTCCGCGCCAGGTTTTGAGGATGCCGGGGAGAAGCCCCCAGAAACCGCCCGCGATGGTGCCCGCGAGCACGGCGACGATGGTGACCCACCAGCCCTCGTGACCGATGAGCAAGGTGACCGTGATGGCTGCCATGGAGCCCGCGAGAAACTGCCCTTCGCCGCCGAGGTTAAACACGCCGCAGCGATAGGCAAAGCAGGTGCAAAGCCCCGTGAAGATCAGCGGCATGGAGCGCACGACGGTGTTGGCGAGGTTTGTCTTGGAGCCGAACGCGCCTTTCATCAAATATCCGATTGCCTCGACGGGGTTTTTGCCGAGCAATAGGATAATCAGCATGCCGATGATGAACGCCAGCAGGATGGAGAGAATCGGAATCAGTATATTGAGCGTCTTTGTTTTCTGCATTTCGTTCTCCCTCCTTTACTTGCCCGCCATCGCGAGGCTGATGGTTGAGATCGGCGGATTTTTGCCGGAATATTCGCCCATGATCTTGCCTTCAAACATCACGATGATCCGGTCGGATAGTTGCAGCACCTCGTCGAAGTCCGCACTGATGAGCAGCACCGCGCAGCCCGCGTCCCTCGCCGCGATCATGTTATCGCGCACATAGCGAGTCGCGCCGATGTCGAGGCCGCGCGTAGGGTGAACGGCGACGAGTAGATCCGGCTTAGCCTCCAACTCGCGCGCGAGAATGACCTTTTGCTGATTGCCGCCGGAGAGCGAACGGATCTCCTGATCCATGCCCTGGCAGCGGATATCGTATTTGGCACGCATCTTTTCTGAATAGGCGCGCATGGCTTTCTTTTTGAGGTGCCAGCCGTTGAGGTCGCAGAAATCGCACTTTTGCGTGCTCTTGAGCAGCAAGTTTTCCTCCACCGTCATGTTGCCCACGAGGCCCATGCGGTTGCGGTCTTCCGGTATATGGCTGACGTTTTTGTCGATGAAGTCTGCAGCGGTGACGCGGCCCACCTTGCAGCCCTTTAGCATGACTTCGCCCGCTTCCGCCATGGTAACTCCGGTGACGATTTGGCTCAGCTGGCTCTGCCCGTTTCCGTCCACGCCCGCGATGCCGAGGATTTCGCCTTTGCGCACCATCAACGTGACTCCGTTGAGTCCGTTGTGTTTGCTGGTTTTGTTGTAGTCTACGTTTTTGAGCTCGACGACGGGCTCCAGCGCGGATTCTTTCTTTTCATAGTCGCATTCGACGAGATCGCGCCCGATCATCAGGTTTGCGAGCTCTTTTCCGTCCGTTTCGCTGGCGATGAGAGTTTGTATCGTCTTGCCCGCGCGCAGGATGGTCACGCGATCACTCACATGCAGCACCTCGCGCATCTTGTGGCTGATGAAGATGATGCTCTTGCCTTCGGCTTTGAGTTTGTCGATGACGGAGTAGAGTCCTTCGACCTCGATATCGGTGAGCGCTGCCGTCGGTTCATCGAGAATGAGTAGCTCTGCACCGCGATATAACGCCTTGAGAATCTCCACGCGTTGTTGCGCGCCCACGGAGATATCCGTGATCTTCGCCTCGAGATCAGTATTCAGGCCGTAGCGCCAGGAGAGTTCGAGAATCTCTTTTCTGCGCGCGGCGTGGTCGATGAAGATGCCCTTGAAGCGTTTGTCGCCCAGTATAATGTTTTGCATAACGGTCATGGCTTCGACCAGCATGAAGTGCTGATGCACCATGCCGATGCCAAGGCGAACCGCTTCCGCAGGGGAGTCGATTTGAACTTTTTTGCCGTGGAGATAGATAGTTCCTTCGGACGGTTGATAGAGACCGATGAGCACGTTCATCAGCGTGCTTTTGCCCGCGCCGTTTTCACCCAGCAGTGTGTGAACTTCACCTTCTCTGACGTCAAAATTGATGTCTTTGTTGGCGTAAAAGTCCCCAAACTGTTTGCTGATATGCTCCATACGGAGGATCTCGTTCATAGACCACGTCCCCTTCCCGATTCCGGCAGATGGCAAAGCTTTGCCCGGAAGTATCGTATCTGTGTTGTTATTCTATTGTGTGCAGTAAAAAATGAAAGATGATTGCGCGATGCTGCCTTTTTCGGCTTGCTCTCGAATCGGTAATGCAAAATCGAATCTACAAGCAATATAACAAACGTTCCGTACGGAAACCGTACGAAACGTCCTTGTTTCGCCGCTGTCAGGCGTCTCAAATGCAATTTTCTTTCGTTCCCGCTGCCACAAACGTTGTTGCTGCGCGATCGGAAACTGTTTGCCAAATAATATAACATAAAAACCGTACGAGAACCGTACGGAATTGGAATAAAGATATATAATCTTTGGGTTTGACTGTCAATTTGCAGCGCCCTCACGGGAAAGAACGCTTTTTCAGGAGAGTCCTTTTTTCTCGCACATCCGGTAAATAGCGGACTCCGCCCAGGCATAATCGCTCATAAACCGCCCGTCAAAGCGAGAGAGCGCGTCTGATTTGCCCGCCCAGAAATCGTAATAATCGCAGGAAACCAGCTCGCGCCGGATGCGGCAACTGCCGCGTTCACGCACGAAAATCTCCTCCGCGTTACAGGCTTTCAGGGTGTCGCTGAGCTCTTTAATCGTTCTGCGATAGCCGGTGTTTTCGGCGGTCTTGTTCTCGCTGTCCTCGCAGAGATGCTCTATGATGTCGTAAATACCGACGTTGCGCCCCTCGTAAAATACGCAGAGCGCCATAAGTTCCTTCGCCTTGGCGGAGACGAAGCGAACGGGATTTCCGTCCACCAGCATCTCAAAATTACCGAAGGTATGAAACTGAACGCGCTTCTTCTGCCGGGTGTGCAGCAGGCGCGCGCGCTCCAGCACATCCTGAATGTCGTCCCGGTCAAAGGGCTTAAACACCATGTAGTCTGCCTTCATCTGAAACGCTTCCACCGCAAAGCGCGGATGCGCGGTGATGAAGACAATGATGATATCGCGCCGGATTTCTCTTAAGCGCATGGCGAGCTCGATGCCGTTCATGCCGGGCATGTCGATATCCAGCATGGCAAACTCCACTTCGTTTGCGTTGGCGTAGGCAATCGCTTCTTCCGGCACGGTAAACTTGCCGACGATTTCAATCTCCGGCATATCCGCGCATTTCAGCTCCAGCAGCTGCATATCCAGCGCCATATCGTCTACGAGTATCGTTCTCATTTGGCCTCCTGATTCAGCGTGACGGCAAGTGTTGCGTTCTCTTTGGAAAGGGAATCGGCATAGATCAGCGAAACCGTGGTACCGCGCCCCGGCTCGCTCTCTACCTGCATCGAGCAACCGGAAAACTGCTCCATGCGCGTGCGGATATTTTGAATGCCGACCGAGAGCGCGCTCGTCTCCGCGCCGGGGGTGTAACCAACGCCGTCGTCTGAAACGCGGACGATATAGCAACCCTCCTCACGGCTGAGGGTGACGCGAACCGTTCCGCCGCCGACCTTGGGCTTGATGCCGTGTATGATGGCGTTTTCCACCACCGGCTGAATGGTCAGCACGGGGATGAGGAAATCCGCTTCGCATACGTCATACTCCACGGTGAGGCGGCCTTGCAACTGCACTTTGTTGATCTCCGCGTAAGCGCGTACGGTGCGCAACTCGTCCCGAAACGGCACAAGTCCGCTCTCCGCGCTCACGCTGTCCACCTTAAAGCGCAAAAAACGCGAGAAATCCTCGGTCATCTTGTAGGCCGCGTCGGGGTCAAGAACGATCAGCGCTTGAATGGCGTTGAGGGTGTGGTAAAAGAAGTGCGAGCTGATCTGCGCCAGCAGCACGTTGGTGCGGTCGTACTCCAGCTGCTTTTGCAGTGAGGTGATGCGGGATTGCGCCGCTTCCTGCTCCATGCGGCGGATGGTGCCGGTGCTCACGACGGCCATGGCAACGGAGAAACTCAGCAAAAGACTTACCAGCGCAGAGTAGATCACGCTGGTGTTCGTATACCAGGGCTGCACGGGGGAGACGGTGACGTGCCACTCGGAATTATAAATCGGGAATGTGTAATCAAACGCGCGGGAAGCGATTCCAACGCCGCTTTGCTGGATGGCTTGCTCTTCGCCCGTGTCCGGGTTGACGCGCCAGATGCGGCAAGCAAAGCCCTGATCCGAGACGGAATCCAGCGCGGTGAGTCCGCTGAGTGCGTCGGGGTAGTTGAGCGTGACCGAGACGATGCCCCAAAACACGCCGTTCAGATAAACCGGAAGCCGACCCGCGATGCCCTGGCCGCCTTGCACGAGGTCGAACGGTCCCGCCATGATCATGGTTCCGCGCTCAATCGCGGCTTGCGCTTCCTTGTCTCCCGCTTTTGCACCGGTGAGGTCGTGACCCAGTACGCTTTCGTTGCCCAGTAGCGGATAGACCGCGCTGACCACTCCGTTGGGCGCGAGGAGCACGTTTCGCACGGAACTGTCGGTCACAAGCAACCGCGCGACGCGCTCAAAGCCCTCGGTCGAGCCCTCGCTCTGCACTACGAATGCTTCAAGGGTCTTCGCCTTGTTGAGCTGCGCCGAGAGCACCTCGTAGGCCTGCGCGCTGACGGTACCTGCGATGAACTTCATCTGGTCATCCTCTTGCGTGCGCCTGCCGAATTCGATGTAGACGCTCAGCGCCACGCAGAGCGCAAGCGTGATAAAAAACGCGCCGATGACCGGACGAGTGATCCGCCTTGTTCGCATGCTGCTCTTCGCCTCGCTTTCTCAACCACATTGCTCCGATTGGCTTTATTATATGAAATGCGGCGCTAACGCGCAATCGGAATCAAAAAACGCGCACCGGTTGATTGGTGCGCGCAGAAAAGGATTCAACTTTCTATCATACCGATCAGGACATGGACTTTATCTTTCGCCGCGTCATGGCGCGCATGAGAGCCACCTTGGTGTGACCCATGGTGCCCAGATCGTCGCCGCCTCGTTCACGCGCCAACCGCTCCTGTGCGCGTTGCTCGGCTTCTAGCGCGCGCTTCTCGTCGATCTCCTCCGGCCATTCGCAGGCCTGAGATAGGACATAGACGCACTCCGGGCGCACTTCAATGAACCCTTCGGAGTGGAACGCCGTGCGCGTTGTGTGCTCATCCGTCTTGATGACCAGCGCGCCTACGTCCAGTGCGGAGACCATCGGCACGTGACCCGCCATCACGCCGAGCGAACCCGCGATGGATTGCACGCCGACGTAAATGACTTCTCCGCTAAAAAATTCTCGCTCCGGCGTAACCACCGAGAGGCTAAATGTCTTTGCCATGATCGCTCCTTTCCCGTTGACCGTTTCGCGCGATTGTTACACGCAACGATGCCTGAATATTCGGGCCAGTCCATCGCGTCGGCTATTGTTAGATTGCGAAGGCTTTCTGTTTCATCTCGGCGTGACGCTCGCGCACCTCTGCAATGCCGCCTGCAAGCAGGAAGAGCGACTCCGGAATATCGTCTGTCTTGCCGTCAACGATTTCCTCAAAGCTCGCGATGGTGTCCTCAAGAGCCACGGAGCAGCCGGGCTGCCCGCTGTATACTTCGGCAACGTGCATCGGCTGGGACAGGAAGTTTTGAATCTTTCTTGCCCGGTAAACGGTCTGCCGGTCATCGTCCGAAAGTTCGTCCATGCCGAGGATGGCGATGATATCCTGCAACTCATGATAGCGCTGCAAGGTCTCCTGCACGCGGCGGGCGACATTGTAATGCCGCTCACCCACGATGGAAGGCTCCAGAACGCGCGAAGAAGAGGAAAGCGGGTCTACCGCGGGGTAGATGCCGATTTCCGCTATCGCGCGCGAAAGCACGGTGGTTGCGTCCAGATGCGAAAAAATCGTCGCGGGCGCGGGGTCGGTGAGGTCGTCCGCTGGAACATAGACCGCCTGTACCGAGGTAATCGAGCCGTGCGGTGTGCTCGCGATGCGCTCCTCCAGCTCGCCGAGTTCGTTCGCGAGCGTCGGTTGGTAGCCGACCGCACTGGGCATGCGCCCGAGTAGAGCGGAGACTTCGTTGCCAGCCTGCACGAAGCGGAAGATGTTGTCGATAAAGAGCAGCACGTCCTGATGCATCTCGTCGCGGATGTATTCCGCCATCGAAAGCCCGGCGAGCGCCACGCGCATGCGCGATCCCGGCGGCTCGTTCATCTGCCCGAAGGCGAGTGATGTGCGCGCAATGACACCACTTTCGCGCATGTCTGCGATCAAATCGGTACCCTCGCGGCTGCGCTCGCCTACGCCGGTGAAGACGGAGTAGCCGCCGCGGTTTTTCGCGATGTTGTGGATCAATTCGAGAATGAGCACCGTCTTACCAACGCCTGCGCCGCCGAAGAGACCGATTTTGCCGCCGACGGGATAGGGAGCCAGCAGGTCGATCACCTTGATGCCCGTTTCAAAGAGTGTGGTGGAAGGACGCTGCATCATAAACGAAGGCGGCGACTGGTGTATGTCCCGTAGCGGGGCAGTGATTTCGCCAAGACCGTCGATGGGTCTGCCGAGGCAGTCGATGACGCGGCCAAGCACGCTCTCGCCAACCGGTACTTGGATGCCTCCGCCGGTATTCAGCACCTCGACGCTGCAAAAGAGCCCCTCTGTGGGTTCGAGCGCGATGGTGCGCACCACGCCGGGGGAGTGGTGTTGCACAACCTCGATATGGACGGGCGGATCAGTTTTGGTTACGAGCAGCGTATTGATCGGAGGCTCATTGCCTTCTTTAAAGCGCACGTCCAGCACAGGGCCGATGATGCGGATGATTTTTCCGGTACGTTCTTGTTCCGTCATACATGATTCTCCTCTGGATAATAGGCTGCGTCAGATGATCTTGCCGCGTTTGACGCGTTGGCAGCTCCGATGATATCGGCGAGCTCGTTGGTTATGGTCAGCTGGCGCACGGAATGGTACTGCTGGGTCAGTTTTTCAATCATCTTGTCCGCGCTGCGTGTGGCGTTTTCCATCGCAGCCATGCGCGAGCAGTTTTCACTTGCGTACGCGTGTACGATCGCTCCGAATACATAGCCGATCAGCAACTGCGGAATCAGCGCGTCCAGCACTTCCGTCGGAGACGGGTCATAGAGAATGAGAGACCGATCGTATTGCTCGTCCGCGGGGCTTGCCGGCCTGCCGCGCTTGAAGTCGTTTAGCTCGACGGGAAGCAGCTTTTGCTCCACCGGCTCACGCGAGAGGGTGTTGATAAAGCGCGTGTAGACAATGCGCAGCTCGTCGATTTCGCCGCGATTGTATTGCTCGATGAGGATGGTCATGAGCCTGCGCACCTGGTCGATTTTCGGTTTCTCCGCAAGCCGCTCAAAGTGCCGATCCGGCGTAATGCCGCGGCGTAAATAGTACGAGGAACCCACGCTGCCAATGGTGTATACTTCCACGACGTTTTTATCCGCCATCACCTTATCTGCCAGAGAGAGCACGGCGTGATTATAGGAGCCGGAGAGCCCTTTCTCGCCGGAAACGACGATATAGGCCACCTTGTCGCCCGGTCGGTGATCGATATAGCGGTGGTTCACGTCGCCCGTGTGGTTGCGAATGTCTACTATGATATCCAGCGCGTGGTAAAAGTAAGCGCGATTTTTCTGTATCCCTTCGAGCGCGCGTCGCATGCGTGCGGCGGAGACCATATGCATGGCGTTGGTGATCTGGCGCGTTTGCTTTACGCTCTTAATATGAAAGCGGATATCGCTCATGTTTGCCATGTGTCAGAGTCTCCTTTCCAATGAATCATTACTCTTGCCGAATGCGCGTAGTTACAAAGTTGAAACAACGCTTACGCTTTTAGGGTTAGTTGATAATTTTCGATGCAAGTTCGCAGTTCCTGCGTCTGCTCGTCGGTCATGTCTCCGCTTTCTTCGATTTCGTCCAGCAGTGAGATGTAATTACGGCGCGCATATTGCAGCAGCCCCTTTTGGAACGAACGTACATTTTGCGAAGCGACATCCTTTAGATACCCGTTCATGACCGCGAAGAGTAAGAGCACCTGTTCGCTCATCTGAAGCGGCTCGTGCTGGTTTTGCTTTAGCGTTTCACTGAGGCGGTCTCCATTGTCGAGAATCTCTTTTGTCACGCTGTCAATATCGGAGCCGAACTGCGCGAAGATCTGCAGTTCGCGGTATTGTGCCAGTGTGAGTCGGAGCTTTTTGACCACTTTGCGCATGGCTTTCTTTTGCGCGGCACTGCCGACGCGGGAAACCGAAAGTCCAACGTTGACCGCCGGGCGCACGCCCGAATGGAACAACTCCGGCTCAAGATAAATCTGGCCGTCGGTAATCGAGATGACGTTGGTCGGAATATACGCCGAGATATCGCTCGCCATCGTCTCTACGATGGGCAATGCGGTCAGCGATCCGCCGCCGTTTGCTTCGCTCAGGTGACCCGCGCGCTCGAGAAGACGGCTGTGCAGATAGAATACGTCTCCGGGGTACGCTTCGCGTCCCGGCGGGCGGTGTAACAGCAGCGACATGGCGCGGTAGGCAACCGCGTGTTTGCTCAAGTCGTCGTAGATGATCAGCGCGTCCTTGCCGTCATACATAAACTGCTCCGCAATCGCGCAGCCTGCGTAGGGCGCGAGATACTGCATGGCCGCGCTGTCGCTTGCGCTCGCCACAACGATGACGGTATAGTCCATCGCCCCGGCTACCTGAAGCGTTTCGTGAAGTTGCGCAACGCTGGAGAGCTTTTGTCCAATGGCGACATAAACACAGTTGACGTGCTTGCCGCGCTGATTGATGATTGCATCCACCGCGATGGTGGTCTTGCCCGTTTGCCGGTCGCCAATGATCAGCTCGCGCTGTCCGCGACCAATGGGGATGATGCTATCCACCGCGAGAAGTCCGGTCATGAGCGGCTCGTTGACCGCTTGACGGTCGATGATGCGCGGGGCGGGGGACTCTACGGGACGGTAGCGCGCGGCGTTGAGTGGTTTATTATCCAGTGCCAAGCCAATGGGATTGATCACGCGGCCTAATAGCTCGTCGCCAACCGGAACCTCGACCACGCGTCCTGTGCCATAGACACGCTCGCCCACGTGGACAAGTTCCTGACCATTGAGCAGCACAGCGCCGACGCCGTCTAGCTCCAGATCCATGGTCATGCCGTAAACATCGTTATCGAAGGCGATCTGTTCGCCGTATCTGGTGTGCGAAAGACCCTCTATGCGTACCACGCCGTCGCCAACGCTGGTGACGACGCCATACTCATAGACGGCAGATTTGCTTTCAAAAGAGCGGATGCGCGTTTTGAGCGTTTTGCCGATGTCAGCGGCGCTGCCTTCAAACGGTTTTTGCACGCTGCCGGTTTGCCTCACGTTTCCGGCGGTGATTTCCGCGCCGGAGACGCTGCTGGAGACGAGCTGATGCTGCGCTTCCTTCATGCGGTAGGCCACGCTCGCGTCATAGATTTTTCCGTCGATGATGGCAAGGAAACCGCCGACTAGCGCTTCGTCGCGCTTGACCTCGAAGTTAACCTCCTGGCCGAGCAACTCCTTGAAGTGCTGCTTGACGGACTCGATTTGGTCTTCGCCGAACGGGCCGGCGGTATATAATTCGCCTCTTAGAGCCATACAGAGCTCACTTTCCGAAAAAAACAATTCTTTTCAAGTACGATCGTGTGCAAGTATCGCGCCGGCAATACGCAAAAACACTCTTGTCTGACGGGCGGCTACCTGCGCATGCAAAAAAAGCAAAACCTTAACCGACCTTGTCGAAAAAGCTGTCGATGATGCGCTGGTGATCCGTTTGTTTGATTTCGCGTTCGAGAATCTTGCCCGCAATATCAACCGCAAGCTCGGCGGTTTGCGCCTTGAGCTCGCTCATCATACCCTCGCGCTCTGTGACGGCCTGATTTTTCGCTTCGGTGAGAATGTCTTGCGCGTCCTGTTTTGCCTTTTTGCGAAGGTCTTCCGCTTCGCGATCGGCGGCTTTCCGTCGCTCGTCAGCAATGTGCTCCGCATCAAGCCTCGCGTTTTTCATCGAGGTTTCATATTGCGATTTAAGCACATTTGCCGCGTCCCGACTGGCGTCGAGCTGCTCGCGTTCGCGCGCGAATTTTGCCTCACGTTCAGCCATGAACTTGCTCACCGGTTTATAAAGAAAATGGTGCAGCAAGAGGTAGAAGACGAGGAGGTTGAGCGCGTGCTCGATGAAATCGATCAGGTGAAATTCCATGGATACCCCTCTTTGGCGACGTTATTTGCCCATCGTGAAGATCATGATCAGCGAGATGACAAAACCGTAAATTGCGGTTGACTCTGTCAGTGCCATACCAAGGATGAGCAGCGCGTTGATCTTGCTGCCTGCTTCCGGCTGGCGGGCGATTGCTTCCACGGCTTTGCCGGTGGCGATACCCATTCCGAGGCCTGCACCGGCACCCGTGAGAACCGCGATACCCGCGCCGATTGCGATCAATCCGATATCCGTCATGGTAAGAACCCTCCTACATATAATACTATCTGAAAACCTTATGTTCCGGCTGCACCGAATGGCGGTAACGCAAATTCGGTCTTGCGGCGGCTACTCTATTTCTTCGACTGCCTCGCCGATAAAGGTAAGCGAGAGGTTGATGAAGATGAAGAACTGGATTAGCGGGTGGAAGGCGTTGAAGTACAGCCCCAGCACCGCCGGAATGCCGACCGAGAACGCGCCAAGCGCATAATAGATCAGCTCGACTACGATCATGCCGCCTAGCATATTGCCAAAGAGTCGGCAGGCGAGCGAAATCGGCACCGCGAGATCGGAGATGAGCTTAAAGGGCGCAATGATCGCGTTTGGCCTAATATATGCCTCCGCCCTGCCTTTGATGCCTTTTTTATAAATACCAAACACATTGATCATAACAAACGTGATCAGCGCGTAGGAAGATGTCATGCTTAGATCGGTCGTCGGCGGGCGAAATCCAACCAGCTCTACGACGGCGGAGCCTAAAAACAGAGTAGCCATCGCAAAAAAGTATGATGCGAGCCCGTCGTTCTTGTGCCCGTATTTTTCGCGCGTCAGGTCGTTGATTGCGCCGACCGCTGTCTCCAGCACCAGCTGGATGCCATGCGGGGTTTCTTTAAAACGAGGAATCACAAAGATGCGAATGAGTATGGCGCAGACGGAAAACACCGCTATCACGATCCATGTCATCACCACCGAGGAACTCATAGAGAGACCGAAGACATCCATGCGTGCCGGGCTGATGGAGACGGAGAATGCACTCTTGCTCAAAACGAAACAACCCAGAACGAGACCGCTGAAGAGCCAGAGCGTGAGCACGCCCGCCATCATGAAAAGGTTTCGCTTCTTCTTATTTGCTTTAAAGCCTTCGTCCGTCTTCTCCAGCTGCGGAATGCGAGAGCGCAAATAGAGCGCCGCGACCCCGAGGATCAGCGACAGCGCGATGACGATCCATTTGCCGACGGACGGCATTTGAAACTGCATTACTTCTCTCCTTTTCCGTTTTTGCGCATCAGCACGTTGATGACGAACGAGCCGACGACAAGAACAGATGAGATTCCAACGCCGCACCAGACGATGTCATGCCGAAACCATATAGTTACGCTGACCAGCGCGGCTGCTAAAAGAAGGACTTTACCGAATGCGATGCCGAGTGTCTTTAAGGTGTCTCCGGCTAAAAGGGCTTTTGTCAGGCGAGTGAGCAGAAACAATTCTCCCGCTCCGCACGCAAGCCCGATGAATAAACCGGCCATCCAACTACCTCCAGAATGCTTCGCTGCAGGAGATGAATACCCCCGCCTAGAGAAAAACCCTGCTTAGCGAAGGTGCGCCCGTAATCCGCAGGTAGAAAGCGCGGATTCGGCTGCGACGCCAAGAACAGGATAATAATAACAATATTCTACAACTTAAAAAAAATGTTGTAAAGTGGTTTCCGTTTGCGTACGCACCAATTCGCGCCAACAATATCGATAAAACAGTATCGTTATACGCTGATCTCGGAATTTGTCAAGGGGGAAACGCATTTTGCAATCATGCTGTGTATGAAATCGTCTGGAATTGGCAGTGTTTGCGCGCGAAAGATCATGAGTGGGAAAGGGGATCAATCATCGCAAGAAAAGAATGTGACGTTGCAACAACACAAAAAGCGAAGTATAAAATATAGAATTCAGGCGGCGACCACTGAATGAGGTGTTATAATAGCAGATACTAAAGAATGCGCGAAAGAGAGAAAAAACGTTTTGAATCATAGATGAACTATAATGAAGAGTAAAAAAAGACGCAAAACAATAAGATATCTTAATTAGCGTATTAATATATAAAGAAGAGAAAGCATAAATTAGTTTGAAATCGTTATTATGTGGATAAAAAATATATATAGAAGAGAAAGCATAAAGCAGTTTGAAATCGTTATTGCAGTATCTCAAAAAATATAAAAAAGAGAGCATCCTAAGCCCGCTGTTTAAGCTCTTTGAGGCGGGGCTTGAGCTAGCTGTGCCGCTCGTGATGGCGGCGCTGATCGACCGTGGAATCGGCGGCGGGGATCGCGCATTCATCATCCGCATGTGCCTGCTGCTGGCGGGGCTTGCAGTCGCGGGGCTTGTCAGCTCCATCACCGCGCAATACTTTGCGGCAAAGGCCGCTGCCGGGTTTGGTAAAGAGGTCAAGCGCGCACTGTTTGCGAAAATTCAAACCCTGTCGTTTACCAATCTGGATACCATCGGCGTTTCTACACTGGTGACGCGGCTCACGAGCGACAGTAACCAGGCGCAAACGGGGGTCAACCTCACGCTGCGGCTCTTGCTACGCTCTCCCTTTATCGTGTTTGGCGCGGCGATCATGGCGTTTACGGTGGATGCGCAAGCCGCGCTTGTATTTGCGGGGGCGATTCCGTTGCTGGCTCTTGCTGTGTTTGCAGTGATGCTGATTTGCATTCCGCTCTATCGCGCGGTGCAATCGCGGCTGGATCGCATCGTCAGCGCGACGCGGCAAAACCTTGTCGGTGCCCGCGTGGTGCGCGCGTTCGGGCTGGAAGGGAGCGAAACGGATTCATTCCGGCGCGAAAACAACCTGCTTTTTACCATGCAGCGCGTGGTCGGGCGCATTTCTGCCCTGCTCAACCCCGCAACCTATGTCATCATCAATCTCGCCATCGCGCTGCTCATCTGGGTTGGTGCGGTGCGCGTGCAGGCGGGCGCGCTCTCGCAGGGCGAGGTTGTCGCGCTCTATAACTACATGAGCCAAATCCTAGTCGAGTTGGTCAAGCTCGCGAGCCTGATCATCACGATCAATAAATCCATCGCCAGCGGAAATCGCATTGCGCAAGTACTGGAGATGCCGTCTGCTATGACCGCACCTGGCGTGTTGAGCACGCAGCCGGTGGGGGATTCCGCCGTCGAATTCCGCGGCGTTGGTTTACGCTACTTTGCGGGGGCGGACGCGGCGCTTGCGGGCATCGAACTCACCGTGCGGCGCGGGCAGACCATCGGTATCATCGGCGGAACCGGCTCGGGCAAGAGCTCGCTCGTGAATCTCATTCCCCGTTTTTATGACGCAAGCGAGGGCGAAGTTCGCGTTTTCGGCGTGAACGTAAAAGACTATCCGCTGGACGAACTACGCCTAAAGATCGGCATCGTGCCGCAAAACGCGGCGCTCTTTTCCGGCAGCGTGCGGGATAATATCCGCTGGGGTAAGCCGGACGCAACGGACGAGGAGATTTGGCAGGCGCTTTCACTGGCACAGGTCAACGACAACATTGCGCAAAAAGGCGGACTGGACGCGATCATCGAGCAGGGCGGCAAAAACCTCTCCGGTGGACAACGGCAGAGGCTGACCATCGCCCGCGCCTTGGTGCGCAAGCCGGAGATTCTGATTCTCGACGACAGCGCGTCTGCGCTGGACTACGCGACGGACGCACGGTTGAGAAAGAGCATCCGCGCGATGGAAGGGTCTCCTACGGTGTTCATTGTGTCCCAGCGTGCGTCTTCGGTGCGCTACGCCGATCAAATTCTCGTGCTGGAGGACGGAAGCCCCGTTGGCATTGGCACAAGCGATGAACTGCTCGTCTCCTGCCCGATCTATCGGGAAATCTACGAGACGCAGTTTGAGCAGGAGGTGGCGCATGCGTAAGCAAAGCGAAACCTCCACCGTTCGGCTGGACAAAGGGGTACTCAAAAAGATTCTGCACGCGATCGCCGGTTATCGCCTGCTGCTTGCGCTCACGCTGTTGCTTGCGCTCGTTACCGTTGCGGCGGCGTTGTATGTACCAATTCTGATTGGCCGCGCGATCGACCTGATCACGGGAAAGGGGCATGTGCAGTTTCAAGCGCTATTACGTATACTGATTCAAACCTGCGCCATCGCGGGCGGCACGGCGCTGCTGCAATGGCTCCTGGGTGCGGTCAATAACCGCATTACCTTTGGCGTGGTGCGGGATCTGCGCACCAAAGCGTTTGAAACCATCGAGCGCTTGCCGCTGAAATATATCGATTCCCACGCCTACGGCGAGGTCGTCAGCCGCGTGATTGCGGACGTGGACACGTTTGCGGACGGTCTTTTGCTTGGCTTTTCCCAGCTCTTTACCGGGGTAATGACCATTCTCGGCACGCTGGTGTTCATGCTCGTCATCGACTGGAAGACGGGGCTTGTGGTCGTTTTTCTCACGCCGCTTTCGCTGATTACGGCGCGCGTGATCGCGCAGAGAACCTACCGCATGTTTCGCGCGCTTTCGGATACCCGCGCGGAGCAGACGGGCTATCTCGACGAGATGATCAAAAACCAAAAGGTGGTGCAGGCGTTTTCGCATACCGATGAAGCGCAGGCAACGTTTGATGAGATCAACGACAGGCTATTCACGCAGTATCTCAACGCGACGTTCTATTCCTCCATCACCAATCCCACGACGCGCTTTGTCAACGCGCTGGTTTATGCGTGCGTGGCGCTCATCGGCGCATTGACGGCGGTTGCAACCGGCGGGCTGTTTTCGGTTGGGCAACTATCGGTGTTTTTGAGCTATGCCGCGCAATATACCAAGCCCTTTAACGAAATCTCCGGTGTGGTGACGGAACTGCAAAACGCTTTTGCCTGCGCGGGGCGCATTTTCGCACTCATCGAAGAAACGCAAGAGGAGCCGGACGCAGCAGATGCCGTCGTGCTGGAGGGCATGGACGGGGCGATCGACCTTGTCGACGTTGCGTTTTCCTATGATGACCAGCGCGCGTTCATCGAACATCTCAATCTCTCCGTCAAACCCGGACAGCGCATCGCGATCGTTGGGCCGACGGGGTGTGGAAAGACCACGATCATCAACCTTTTGATGCGCTATTATGATGTTACCGGCGGGGCGATACGCGTCGAGGGAACGGACATCCGCCAGATCACGCGGCAAAGCCTGCGCGGGAGCTTTGGTATGGTGTTGCAGGAAACCTGGCTCAAGGCGGGCACCATCCGCGAAAATATCGTGCTCGGCAAGCCGAACGCGACTCAGGAGGAGATCATCACAGCCGCCAAAGCCGCGCGTGCGCATGGCTTCATCATGCGCCTGCCGCAGGGGTACGATACCGAAATCGGCGAGGACGGAGGCAGCCTTTCTCAGGGACAGAAGCAACTACTTTGCATCACGCGGGTGATGCTGCGCCTGCCTCCGGTGCTGATTCTCGACGAAGCGACGTCTTCTATCGATACACGCACGGAGCAGAAGGTGCAGGCGGCGTTTGCGCGGCTCATGGAGGGCAGAACCAGCATCGTGGTGGCGCACCGGCTCTCCACCATCCGCGAGGCGGACGTGATACTCGTCATGCGGGATGGAAAAGTGGTCGAGCGCGGCAAACACGCGGAGCTGCTCCAGCAAAACGGCTTTTATGCGGAACTCTACAACAGCCAGTTTGCGGTATCGTAAGAAACTTGCAGATTGCGGCAGAATACCTTATAATCACTGAGTTTGAAAATCACGCGGCGAACCGGGAGTAAAAGTAATCTCTGAGTTTGAAAATGTCGCAGCAAACCCGGATTAAAAGAGCAGAATAGAAAGAAATCAATGAGAGAATTTGACAGTCAGGTACAATACTTAAAATATAGAACCCTTTGCGAGGTGGCGCGCCGTGCCTTTGACGGAACGCTGCAGGAATCCTTGCTCGATATTCCGAAGGCCATCGTGCCGGGCAAAAAGTCCACCATGCGCTGCTGCGTTTACAAAGAGCGGGCAATCCTGGGTGAGCGCGTCAAGCTCGCGATGGGCGGCAATCGCAAAAATCCGAATATCATCGAAACGCTGGATATCGCCTGCGACGAGTGCCCGGTCTCCGGCTACGACGTAACTGCCGTGTGCCGCGGCTGCATTGCGCACCGTTGCAAGGAGGCTTGCAAGAGTGATGCCATCTATCTCGATGCCCGCCAGAAGGCGCACATCGATCAGGATAAGTGCATCGAATGCGGGCTCTGCGCAAAGGCCTGCCCGTATCACGCAATCATACAGAGCAAGCGCCCCTGCGAGAGCGCGTGCCATACGCGCGCCATCACCATGGATGAGGAAAAAAGCGCGCTGATTCACGCAAACAAGTGCACTGCCTGCGGCGCCTGCGTGACACAGTGCCCCTTTGGCGCGATCATGGATAAGTCGGAAATTCTGCACGCCGTCGATCTGCTCCAGAACAAACAACCGGGGCACAAGCTCTACGCCATGGTCGCCCCCGTCATCGAGAGCCAGTTTACCTATGCCTGGCCGGGGCAGGTAAACGCAGGATTGCGTGCGCTGGGGTTCGACGCGGTGACGGAGGCCGCGCGTGGCGCGGACATGGTCGCGCAGGAGGAGAGCGGGGAACTGCTCGAAAAAGGCTTCGTCATGAGCTCCTGCTGTCCCGCGTTCGTGAGCTATGTCGAGCAGAATTTTCCAAAGCTCGTGTATCATCTCTCGCATTGCCTCTCACCGATGGCGACGCTCGGCAAGTCGATCAAGGAACGCGAACCGGAATCCTTCATCGTCTTTGTTGGGCCCTGCACGGCGAAAAAAGCGGAGGCGCAAAAAGAGAGCGTGTCGCCCTATATCGACTGCGTGATTACGTTTGAAGAGTTACAGGCGTTGCTCGACAGCCGAGACATCGACATCACCCAACTGCCCATCGAAACGGTGGACGAAGCGACGCCGTTCGGGCGCGGATTCGCGCGATCCGGCGGGGTGACCGAGGCGATTAAGCATGCGGTCAAGGCACGGGGGAATGAGGAATTCAAGCTTGTTGCCACCAAATGCAACGGCATTGACGAATGCCGCGTCGCGCTCCTCAAATTGACGAAGGGGCTCGATGTCGGCAACTTTGTTGAAGGCATGGCCTGCGTGGGCGGTTGTGTCGGCGGCGCGGGCTGCATCAACCCACCGAAGAAGAAATAAAGCATTGTACTGAAATACTGCAAGATATAAGCGCAAGCAAAAAATCCGCAGGCCGGAAGGCCTGCGGATTTTTACGCGAATCCTACAAAATTACTTACAGATCGTCCACCATTGCGCCGCTCTTGGCATAGGCGGTGCTTCGCGCCTCAAAGAAGTCTGTCTTGATCGTGTTCGCGTTGCTATATTGGCTCACCCAGCTGAGGTTCTCCGGCTCCGCGTCGTGTCCTTCGTAGAGCTTTTCAAAACCTAAATTCGTGCTGCGAAGATTGCCGAGATACTGCACATAGTCCGTAATCATTTCGCACGTGAGCCCTGCCACACCGTCGCCGATGGCATAATGCCCCCAGGCGATCTCCTGTTCGCAGCCTTCACGGATCATGTCGCGATAGAGCTCTATTTTCTCCGGCGTGAACAGTTCCGGGTTCTCCTGCTTGAGCTCCAAGAGGATGCTGCGGAACAGCCAGAGATGCGTGTTTTCGTCCCGGTTGATATAGCGGATGACCTGCACCGAGCCGGGCATGAGATTGCTTCGTCCTAAATTATAGAAGAACATAAACCCGCTGTAGAAGTAAACGCCCTCTAAGATGTAGTTCGCGATGATGGTGCGCATCAGGTTTTCCGCCGTGCGCTCCTGATAAAAGTGATTGTACGCGTCGCCGATGAACGTGTTTCTCTTGAGTAGGTACTCGTCGTTCTTCCATTGGTAGAGCACCTCGTCGCGACCCTGCGGTTCACAGATGGTATCCAGCATATAGCTGTAGCTCTGGCTGTGAACAGCTTCCTGATACGTCTGAATCGCGAGGCAGAGGTTCACCTCATTTGCCGTGATGTATTCGCCCAGGGCGGGGAGGTTCGCGGTCTGAATGCTGTCGAGGAAGATCAAAAACGAGAGAATTTTATCATACGCGCGGCGCTCCGGCGCGGCAAGATTCGGATAATCTTTCACGTCGGTGGAGAGGTTGACCTCCTCCGGCACCCAGAAGTTGTTCATCGCCTGACGGTACCAGTCATGTGACCAACTATATTTGAGGTTGTTGAAGTCATTGAGGTTTGTCGTTTCCCCCGCGATCATGCGGCGATCGTTTAGGTCAAGGCTTCCGTCGGGGTTGAAGAGGGGTTTCTGTTTTAGCAGTTCCATGTCCATAGACTCCCATCACTCTATCGTAAATCTTAATCATATCAGGACGAGCACGCCGAGCAATCATCGAAAAATTTGTGCTTTCGCTCAGGACGAGCACGCGGTGCAGTCTTCTACCTCAAGGCTCTTGCTCCGCACATAATAGACGGTCTTGACGCCTTGCTCAAATGCGAGGATATACAGCCCAAGCACCTTGCGGAAGGTAAACTCGTTTGTGATATAGAAATTCATGCTCTGACTCTGGTCGATGTGTCGTTGCCGCACGCCCGCCGCGCGGATGCTCCACGTTTGGTCGATCAGGTGCGCGCTCTTATAGTACCAGAAGGTTTCAGGCGAAAGATCGGGCGCGACGCGCGGGATCAGCCCGTTTTTCTTCTCCTCCAGAAAATAGCGGTTCATGACTGGATCGATGCCCGCGGTGGTTCCCGCGACGATGCTCGTGCTGCTGGTGGGTGCAATGGCGAGTAGCCAGCCGTTGCGAAGTCCGGTTTGCGCAACCCGCTTGGCAAGCGCCTTCCAGCGCTCGCTTGTGTAGCCGCGCTTGACGAAATACGCGCCCGTCTGCCAGTCGCTGCCCTCGAATAGCTCATATCGGCCTTTGTCGGCGGCGACGTCGCAGCTGGCCGAGATCGCGGCGAAATTGATCCGCTCAAATACTTTATCGACGAACTTCAGGTGCTCCTCAGTCTCCCAGCCGATGTGGTTTTTCGCGAGCACGTGGTGATATCCGCTCACACCGAGGCCGATCGGGCGATACCTGAGGTTGTTCACCTTCGCATACGGCACGGGGAAGAAGTTGAGGTCGATGACGTTGTCCAGCGCGCGGACGACGTGACCCGCGATGGTCTCCAGCTCGTCACTTTCCAAGTCGATCTGCCCCAGAGAAAGGCTCGCGAGGTTGCAGACCACGAAATCGCCCGGCTTTGTGATGGTAACGATGACCGTTTCTCCGTTCGTCTCCACAATCTCCTGGCTCACGTCCGAAATACCGCTCATATTCTGCGCAATCTCGGTGCAGAGGTTGCTGCAATAGATCATGCCCTTGTGGTGGTTCGGGTTTGCGCGGTTGACCGCGTCCCGGTTAAAGACAAACGGCGTGCCGGTCTCGATTGCGCTCTTGAGGATCATGCGCACGAGCTCCTTGATCGGGATCACGCGCTTTTCAATGCGGCTATCCGCCACGCAGTCGCGATATCGTTCCTCCCACTCCTCACCCCAGAAGTCCTCAAGGCTGTAGCCCTTGACGGCTAAGATGTCGTGCGGGCACATGAGATACCAGTTGGCCTCTATGTTGTCGCGCACGGTTTTCCAGAAGAGATCGGGATAGCAGACCGCGGGGAAGACATCGTGCGCCTTCATGCGGTCGTCCCCGTTGTTGGTGCGAATCTGTAAAAACTCCGGCAAATCCTTGTGCCAAACGTCGAGATAGACCGCGACCGCGCCCTGCCGCACGCCGAGCTGATCGACCGCAACCGCCGTGTCGTTGGCGAGGCGAATCCAGCGGATGACGCCGCCCGCCGCGCCCTCAAACCCGCGGATGGTGCCGCCCTTGCTGCGCACCTTGCCGAAATAAAGTCCCATACCGCCGCCGTATTTGCTGACCTGCGCAAAGTTGTTGATACTGCGATAGATGCCGGTGAGGCTGTCCGGCACGGTGTCGATAAAGCAGCTCGAGAGCTGATGAAACGGCTTTCGCGCGTTGGCGAGCGTGGGCGTTGCCATCGTGACTTTCAGCGAGCTGAGCATGTCGTAAAAACGCTTCACCCACACGAGCCTGTCCTTGGGTTCCGGCAGTGCGAGGTGCAGCGCGATGCCCAGATACATCTCCTGCGGGGTCTCCAGCGGGAGTCCTTTGTGGCTGCGGATGACATAGCGCCTGAGCAGCAGCTCCAACCCCGAATAGGTGAGTTTTTCGTCATTGGCAGGGCATAAAAACGTCTCTACCTCGTCGAGCTCTTCTTTTGAATAGCTTTCGAGGATATACGCGCCGTAAAGCTCGCGTTCGCAGAGATAACTGACTTTTTCATAGTAACTGTGCAGGTTGAGTTCGTCCAGCGCGAGGGATAGGTCCGCCGCAAAGTCATGCATCAAGAGCCGCGCAGCAATAAACTCCCAGTGCGGCGCTTCCTGCGTGGTGAGCTCAGCCGCCGCGCGGGTGAGCGCCGCGCGCTTTGCGCTCTCGCCCATCTCAAGCTTGAGGAAGGAGCGGAATTTCTCGTCTAGTCGCGAGAGCTCATACATATCCTGCGGATAGTCGCTCTGCACTTTGTCGAGTATTTTTTCCAGCGCGTCGCCGTCGGCAAAAATCGAGCAGATGCTCTTTCTTTGGGCGCGCATGCGCGTGCGCTCACTGCGGTAAAGAATATAGCTCTTGCTCTGGGCAAAATAGCCCTTGAGCATCAGCGTCTCTTCCACCAGATCCTGAATCTGCTCCACCGAGACCGGTGGTGGCAGCAGGGGGATGCGGGATTCCACCGCATCTGTAATTGCCGCTAGCGCAGCTTGGGTAATCTCCGCGTTCGTGCTGAGAAACGCCTTTCGTACGGCGTTGGTAATCTTATCGCGGTCATACGTTTCCGCAAGCCCGCTTCGCTTGATGATTTCCATCATATACGGTATCGCCCCTTAATTAGAGTTGTCGGCAAGTTTGCCCCGTGGTCATGTTCGCGGGTCAAATCTAGGTGTGTTGTGGAGTAAAAAACGTCGCGAATCGCAACAGGTTGTGTACTGATTTCATACTAGCACAATATATTGGCACCCGCAATGCCGCTACCGGATGATCTTCGTTCGAAAAAGTGCCCTCTTGTGAAGCCGAAAAAACAAAAACAGCCACAAATATTGGCTGTTTGGAGGTTCTTGCAAGTATACACTTCTGATTGGCGACAATCCAGTTAAAAAAGTTTACAAAAACAGATGGATTCTTATAATGAAACGAAAAACAAGAGAACAAAAATTACAAGAGCGAAGACAAATCATCCTTCTCGCTGAGCACCGTCAGACCATCCTGCTTGAGAAGGGCGGCGGTCATTCCGTCGCCGGGAATGAGTCTCCCGCAGAAGCAGCCGTCGTAGATTTGCCCGCTGCCGCAGGACGGGCTGTTTGCCTTGAGTACGGCGATCCGGCAGGAGAAAAGGTGCGCCAGACGCAGTGTTTCCTCCGCGCCGCGCGCAAATGCCGCGGTCACGTCCCGCTCATCCCGCGTGAGTATGCGCGTGCCATTTCGCTCCGCGGGCGGGCGCGGGGTAGGTAGCCCGCTGAGTTGCTCCGGGCAGACGGGGATGAGCTGGCGCGATTTGGCGAGCGCGAGCACGCGCGCATCCGCCTTGCCTGTGCCGTCATAGCGGCAAGGCACGCCGAGCAGGCACGCACTGACCAAAATGGGGGAGGATTCGCTCATAATCGGACTCCTTTTCAGAAAGGATGCGTTTTTATTATAGCACACGGACAATTCACCGATGCAAAGAAGAATTGTGCACCGCTGAAGAACCGAGAAAAGCCGAGAATACCACGAGTGGTAAAAACGGCGAGACCGATTACGCAGAAAATAAGCTTCTTCTTTTACGGGTAGTCAAATACCACGCGGGGTAAAAACATAGAATGGATAGAAACATACACATACAAATAACAAAACAATCAAAAACACCCCGCCGGATTCAAATACTACAACCAACAAAATACACCCCGCCGGATTGGCGGGGCGCAATGCATGCGTGTTTGCGTACACGCCTAATTTTCTTTTTTATGTGGATACACCTTTGTGAATTCGCCGCCGATCACCTTGCCGCTGTATGCGCCGTGCGTGGTGATGCCCGCAATGCCGTCTATGCTATCGAGTCGCCGCTTGAGGCGAAGACGCACGACGATCAGCGAGACGAGCGCGACGATGAGAATCCCGATGATCACATTCAGTAGCCAGCTCATGCGCCTGCCCTCCGTGCCGCCTTCTTGGCGTTGTACCACTTGAGCACCTTCAGGTCGGAAGCGACGGCAAACGCCTGCGTGGCGACCAGCGCGGTCAATACAGTTGCGATTACCATCTTTGCTGTTCCTCCTGTCGCGTCGTTTGCCATCGGCGTTGTCGGGTCGTTTGGCGTTTGCTCCAGCATCTGAATCGGCGGTTGTTGCTCCGGCGAAGCGGAAGGTTGCGTTGGTGCGGGAGTCGGTGTGATGACGGGGGTTGGGGTAGGCGTTGCGGTTGCCGCTGGCGTTGGCGTGATGACAATGTTGCTCTTGTACCAGCGCCATTCGCCAGTGAAGGTCATGTTGCCGCCCGAGATGGTTTGGCTTGCGGCATTCCAGCCGTGAAAGCGCCAGACACCTTCCACCATATGATAGGAGCGAAATGTTGCCAGCGGGGTGATGGTGTCTCCGTCTATGCCCGTTGTAGAAATGGGCAGTTTATCGAGCACGCCCTGCGGCAGATCGCGTCCGCCGCTTCCGCTGACAAACTGATAGGAGACCGTGTAGACGGGTAGCGCCGTCCAGACCCACGTTCCGCTAAAGGCGACATCGGAATCAGATAGTGTAATACTCGCGGGCGACCAGCCGGAGAACGTCCACTGCCCCGCGCCGTCCCGCACACTCGAAAACGCGGTGGCTGGCGTTACCGTTTCGCCGGAAAGGATGCTTTCGTCAGCGGGCAACTGCGCGGTTACGCCAACGGGCAGCGGGTGTTCCGCACTTGCGCTAACGAAAGAATAGGTTACCGCGCGTTGGTGTGGCAGGTCGTCCTGCACAAACACACGGAAGGTGATGACCGATGGCGCACTCAAGGAAATTGCAGGGAGCGAGACGGAAACGACGTAACCGCTGCCGCTCGCGGCTTCTGCGAGGTTGGAAAAGTCGATTGAATAGCCGGAGGAGACAGGCTCGAAACTTCCCGTGCCGCTGACCGTATCGCGAACTAAAAACGCAAACGCGGAGGCGGAGACGATGTCGCTCTCTAGTTCGGCACACGACTTGGCGGAAAACTCGCTCAAACCAATGGTGACGTCGTGTGCGCGCAGGCAGTAGTCGGCGGTGTCGGTGTGGTTGTCGTTAGTCTCCCCGCTTGCGGCGAGAGCAGAGGAGGGTACGATGAAACCAACCAGCAAGATCGCCAGCAGCGCTGTCACCAGAAAGTAGGTTTTTTGTCGTTTCATCTCGCGTCCCTCGCGTCTATCCCCATTTGGTTTGGTGTATTCGGGGTTAGCGTTTCTTGTTGTGTTTACCGCGGCGATGCAGTAAAAAATCTTTCTAACTCGCTACGCCAATGCTGGCAAGGCTTTCGGCGTAATACCGTTTGCCAACCGGCAGTTCTTTTCCGGTATCTAGTAGCACCCGCGTGCTGTCAATGCTGCGGATGAAGCGCTTACTGACCAGAAAGGACTTATGCGTGCGCACGAAGCCTCTGTTGAAGAGCTGCTCCTCCAGGCGCATCATCGTGGAGTAAAACTCAAACCGATCGTCATCATAGACTACGGTGACGATGCGCTGCTGAATTTCGAAGTATCGAATTTTTTCCACCGGGATGCAACGGCTCTCTCCGGCACAGGTGAGCACGAGCACCTCGCTCTCGCGGCGTTGCTTGCGCTCATAGGCGCGCAGAAAAATCTCTTCAAACTTCGCTTCGGAAGTCTTGTCTTTTACGACATAGTGCAGGGCGTTGACATCGTAACCTGCGATGGCAAAATCCGGCGAAACGGTAAAGAACACGATGTCGCCCAGATAACCGATCTCGCGCAGGCGTTTCGCCGTCTCCAGCCCATCCATTCCCGGCATGTGGATATCTAGATAGATGAGGTCGAGCGTTGCATACGCGTCCTCCGCCTCAAACAGCATCGCTTCACCGGATGGGAAGGTTTTGATCTTCGCGTGAACATCGTGCCGAAGCGAAAGCTGTTGAATCGTCTTTTTGCAGAGCGAAGTGTGCTCCGCGCTGTCATCACAAATGAAAATATTCATCGCGTCACCCGCACCGCCCTTTCCGCTGATAATCTGGACGGCGCTGTGTTTCGCCATGCCCTCATTTCGTCAATGGTCTTTGTATGCATAATACCTCTTTTCACATCTCGATGAAGGAGTATGTCATAAAACATGCTTTTGATGTCAAGAACTCGCTGTTTTGCCTGCCTGCGCGCCTTTTCTGGGAGCGGAACTGACCGAAAACAACATTTTCTATTATACATGTTCGCTGGCATGATTTTGAACCGTATTTTAGAGAATTCAGCGATTTTTGTATCTGAGCGAGAAATAAACGGCATTTTCTGAATGACAATGCGCAATGACGAAACGTTGTCTGATTTTTGAATCATTAAATCGAAGGTTCATTACATCAATCCTCTTTTGCGTGGGCGTGTGTCGTATGATCTCATCGGGATCAGGCACTATGACTTCGCGCTCTCGTCAGCGCACACGTAAAGTGAGGGAAGCGGATGCAAAAGTACGATCAGATGATTGAGCCCTTTCGCCGCATCAGCGCCGTAACAGCTTCGCAGTCACCACGCAAAGCAGATCGTCCGAAGAGAACAGCAGATGAGGTTGATCGAGTGAACTACAAGGACACGCTCACGGGGCTGTATAACCGCAGCTATATCGATGAATATCTGCCCGTTGCGATGAGGCTCGCCTACCAGCGCGAACAGCCACTTTCCTTGATCTTTGTGGATATTGACCAGTTTCAATTGGTGAATGATCGCCACGGGCAGATCGCGGGCGATCTTGTGCTGCAGCACGTAGCGCAGTTGCTACAAAAGAAGATTCGCCGACCGGAGAGCTGGGTTGCCCGTTATGGCGGGGATGAATTTGTCCTTTGCATTCCGGGGTTGGATAACAGCACTGCGCGGCGCACCGCAAACAGCATCCGCGTCGCTATCATGGGCGAGCGGTTTCCGCTGGAAAGCGGAGAGGTTAAGTTGACTTGTAGTTTCGGTGTGCAGACGTTGGAGAAGAGCGATTTTCAGTTTTCCGCTCTGATGTTGCTGCATCAGGCACAAGAAAAGCTAACCCTGGCTAAGCTTGCGGGCAGAAACACGGTTGTTTGATTTTCTGATTACTACTTAGCAACTTGCCCTTTTGTCGTTTGTTTTTTCAACTGCTCATAAAGCGAGAGATTTGCTTTTGAGATATACTCTTTCTTCCTAACAATCGTATCCCCCAAACATCAAAACCGCGCTTCTGGTAGAGCGCGGTTTTGATGTTTGGTTGGTGCCATCAGGGCTTCGCCCTGATGGCACACAACGTTTGTGTGCTTCTGGTAGAGCGCGGTTTTGATATTTGGGTTGGTTCCATCAGGGCTTCGCCCTTACCAACACAACGATATTGGATTTGCGTTTCTGGTAGAGCGCGGGTTTGGTGTTTATCGGGTTTTTTGAATGAGAAGCGCAATTAAATTGCTCTTTCTTTCAGCCTGCCCCGCAAGGGCAAGAATAGCAACTACGACTACCCCGCAGGGTAACAGATCACCCCGGAAAAATAACCGTCAGCAGCATCTTAAACGGCTCCACCGCCAACAGCGCGTGCGGCATACCTGCGGGCATGACCACGGTTTCCCCGGCGGTGAGAAAATATTCCCCTGTACCGATCGTGATCTTCGCCTTGCCGTCGAGCAGTTGCACCATCGCGTCGCCCTTGGATTCGTGTGAGCTGATTTCCTCGCCCGTGTCAAAGGCAAACAGCGTCAGGCTCACCGCGCGGTTTTGCACCAGCGTGCGGCTGACTATTTGCCCCGTTTGATAGGTAACCAGCGTGCCCAGCGTAAGCGGCGTCGCCAGATCGATATTTTTCATGATTTTGTTTGTCATACCGTTTTCCTCCCCGTTTGTTTGATGGATTATTTGTCTTTTAGTCTCTTACCTACTTGAGTATAGCGCGGATAGTTCTAATAATGCGTTGTAATAACAACGATATGAAAAGAAATACGACAATACCTCGTTGGAAAGCCCACAAAAAACAAAAAAAAGCCGCGCTTGCGCACGGCTGAGAAAGCGTTGCTTTGGTCATTTAGCGGTTGGCAAATCGCGGCTACCCGGCTTCTCTAACTTGAGTTTTCCCTCTTTGCAAATCGGGCAGTCGTCCGGCTCGTAGGAGTCGATGGAGAGCTTCAACGCGGCGTAGACGGGCAGCGCAAAGTCGCAATCCTCCGCCCGGCGATCCGCGATGCAAGCCGCGCCGATGACTTCCGCACCCATATCCTCCAGTGCCTTGACCGTCTCCATGGTGGATTTTCCGGTGGTGATCACGTCCTCGGCGATCAGGATTTTGTCGCCTTTGCCGACTGAGAAGCCGCGGCGCAGCTGCATCTCGCCGTCCTTGCGCTCGGTGAAGATGCTCTCCACGCCCAGTTGCCGCGCGAGCTCGTAGGAGACGATCACGCCGCCCATCGCGGGGCCGCAGACCTTAGTGATCGACAGGTTTTTCACCTGCTCGGTGACGGTGGAGAGGACTTCTTCCGAGAGCACGGGGAAGCGCAGGAGCTTTGCGCACTGGCAATAGCCGCCGCTGTGCCGTCCTGAGGAGAGGAGGAAGTGCCCTTCTAAAAATGCCTCGCATTGTTTCATAATGGTAAGGTTGTCTTTCATATCGATACTATACTCCTTAAAACTTTTCTTATTCTAATTATTATTTTTAAACAATTCTGACGATCTCTTGTTTAAACTCCGTAAAACTTTTCTGATCTATAATCTTAAATAGTGCCGACGATCTCCTGTAGATTGCTGAGCTTTTCTAGCTCGCAGTAGACCGCAAGACCGTCGATGATGTCCAGCATCGCATTTGGGTTGGCGAACGTCATGGTACCGACCTGAATTGCGACGGCTCCCGCCATCAAAAACTTCAGCGCATCTTCCGCGCTTGTGATGCCGCCCATGCCGACTACGGGGATCGTCACCGCGTGCGCCACCTGATGCACCATCCGCAGCGCGATGGGCAAAATCGCGGGACCCGAAAGACCCGCGTAGACGTTTTCAAACACCGCGCGCTTTTTCTTCACGTCGATCGCCATGCCGAGAAACGTGTTCACGAGGCTCAGCGCGTCGGCACCGGCGCCTTCGCACGCGCGCGCGACGGCGACGAGATCCGGCGCGTTGGGCGAGAGCTTCACCATGACCGGATGACGCGAAACCGCTTTGATTTTTTGCGTGATGTCTGCCGCTGTAGCGGGCAGCATGCCAAACGCCATCCCGCCCGCCTTGACGTTGGGGCAGGAAATGTTGAGCTCGAGAATGTCGATCTCCGCCTCGTTGAGCATGCGCGCGCCTTCGAGATAATCTTCCTCGCAGTGCCCGCCTAGGTTGGCAATCACCGCGGGGCCAAGCGTACGCATGTAGGCGGCCTCGGTCTCAACGAAGTGCTTCACACCGGGGTTCTCGAGCCCGATGCTGTTGAGCATGCCGGAGGGAGTTTCGTAGACGCGCATGCCTTTGTTGCCCGTGCTGCCGTTGAGCGTCAGCCCTTTTCCGCTGATTCCGCCGAGGCGGGAGGCATCGATCGACTCCGCGTATTCGCGCCCAAAGCCAAACGTGCCGCTTGCCGCGATCACGGGATTCTTCAGCGCAACGCCGCATAAGGTGAGGGAGAGAGTGTTAGATTCCATCCTGCACCTCCCGATAGTCGAACACGGGACCATCTTTGCAGACGCGCTTTCTGCCGCTTGTTGTTTGACAGGTGCAGCCGAGGCACGCGCCAACGCCGCACGCCATGTGTTTTTCGAGCGAGACAAAGAGCGTCGCGTTCGCGCTTTCCGCCGCGGTTGCCGCCGCGCGGAGCATCGGCGCGGGGCCGCAGGCATAGTACGTTGCATCGAGCGAAAAATCTACGTCGTTGACGATGTAGCCGCCGATGCTCAGCGTCACGCTGTCAGCGTACGGTTTAAATTCTTTTTCCAAATAAGCTTCTTCGCGAAATCCGAGGAAAACGTCGATCCGGCGTGCGGGGTCGCTCGCGCGGAGTTCTTTTGCGAGCTGAAGCATGGGAGCGGTTCCGATGCCGCCGCCGATGATCACCGCGTGACCGCTTTTCAGCGAAAAGCCGTTGCCATATGCGCCTTGCGCTTCAATCGTTTGCCCCGGTAACAGCCGCGCAAACTGCGCCGTGCCGCGCCCGATGGTCTGGTAGACAAATGTGGTTTCGCCCGATTTGGCGTCGACTTCGCAGATGCTGATCGGTCTGCCGAGCAGAGGATCGAGCGTGCCCGGCACACGGAGCATGTAAAACTGCCCCGCGCGACCAATCGGCGCGCCGGAGACGCGCATGCGCCAGATGCCGTTTGCGATTTCCTGATTGCTTTTTATGATTGCCACGATGTTCCTCGTCAGTCTCTTGTATTCGCCTTGCCGCAGGAATTACAGCTGCTGCAAAATGTCTTTCTTCATGTCCTGCACAGCGAGGCGGATGTGGTCGGTAAAGCGCGTATCCTCGCTCTTGCCCTTGTGCGCCGTGATGATCCCGCGAGAGGAGTTGACCACCCCGCGCACACCCTCTTTGAAAAATCCTGCAATGTCCTTGCCGGTGCCGCCCTGCGCGCCATAGCCGGGGATGAGGAGGAAGGTGTGCGGTAGCAGCGGGCGAATGCGCTCGAATTCCTCGGGGTAGGTCAGCCCAGTCACCGCGCCGATGGCGGAAAAGCCGCTCTTGCCGATGAACGGTTCACCCCATTGGGAGACCTTCCGCGCCGTGCGCTCATAGAGCGTTTCGCCGTCTACGATTAAGTCCTGAAAGTCCTTACCGCTGGGATTGCTGGTCTTGACCAGCGCGAACACGCTCTTGCCTTTTTCGAGGTAAGGATAGTAAGGGGAGACCGCATCCTCACCCATAAAGACGTTGATGGTCATCACATCGGTTTCAAAGTCGCCGGAAAAGTGCGCCGCAGCGTACTGCGCGGCGGTAGACGAGATGTCCCCGCGCTTTGCGTCGGTGATGGTCACATTGCCGCGGCTGCGCGCGTATTGCAGCGTCTTGGCAAAGGCCTTCATGCCGTCGAGCCCCAGTGCCTCGTAGCAGGCGATCTGGAGTTTGAAGCACCCCGCAATATCCTCTGTCGCGTCGATGATCGCGCGGTTAAATTCGAGTATCTTTTCGCCTTCGGTGCCGCTCTTTTCTTTGATGTAGTCCGGCAGGAAGGAATATTGTGTATCCAGCCCCACGCACACGGGGCCTTTTTTCTGTACGGCTTCAATCAGGTTTTGCATGTTTCTCGTCTCCTCTTTCGTCTTGCATTCTTACAGTCTGTGTTCAAATTTTTCTAAAGTCGTCTGCTATTAGCCGACCTTATTATATTCGTATCTCGTTTCGCCGTCGATGATGGTTTTCAGTACGCGCCCCATCACCTTGCGCCCGTGGAAGGGCGTGTTGTGCGAGCGGGAGATCATCAGCAGGCTGTCGATTTCACTCTCTTCTTCGACCGAGAGCGCTGTGACGCTCGCGGCATATCCCGGCTGGAACAACCCGGCCTTCAACCCAAGCCGTTTTGCGGGGGCGAAGGAGAGCATCTGGGAGAGTCGGGTGAGCGGAATCCCGTTTTCCTGAAACACCTTCAGGTAAATTTGGAATGCGTGCTCAATATTGCTGATGCCCGCCATGCCGTTTGCTTTGTCTGCGGGCGTGTGCGGCGCGTGGTCGGTGGCGAGGCAGTCGATTGTGCCGTCCTTGATTCCCGCAATCAGCGCTTCCACATCCGCGCGCGTGCGCAGCGGGGGATTCACTTTGTAATCGTTATCCCAGCCGAAGAGATGGTGCGGCGTGACCTCGCAGGTAAGCTGTAACCCCTCCGCCTTCGCCCGGCGAACCATGTCCACCGTCTCGGCTCTGCTGATGTGGCCGATGTGCAGATTTCCTCCGACCTCACGCAGGAGGTTTATGTCGCGTTCGACGATCTTGCGCTCCGGCTGGCAGTGCGTGCTGATGAGAAAGCCGTATTTGCTTGAGTCGAGCAGCAGGTTTCGCATGAAATCATCCGAGAAGATCGTCTTTCCGTCGTTGGAGAACACCTTTGTCACTCGGCTGAGACACGCTCGGTCGGTGGGCGTTTCGTCGCCCAACGCTTCGCCCGCTGCTGCCGCCTGGGTGAGCTTGCAAAGGTGCAACTGATTCGCTTTTTCGTGATTGGCCGAGACCAGCGCGGGCGTCGCCATCACGGGGTTAGTGTTTGCCATCGCGATGAGGTGCGCATAACCGCCCTTGAGCGCGGCGCGCATGCCCGTTTCCATGGTTTCCTTTTCCGGATAGCCGGGGTCGCGCAGGTGGCAGTGCAGGTCGATGAATGCCGGCATGAGCGCGTTTCGCCGCATGTCTACCACCTTGTCCGCCCGCTGCCAGCAGAGCGGCGCGCAGGCAGTGATGACGCCATCCTCTGTGCAGAGGTCTCCGTAGCGGTCTCCCGATGCATCGATGAGGCGGGCGTTTCGATAAAGCGTGATCATACCGTTTCTCCTTTCGCGATTGCGGGGTGTTGCGTGCTGTCGTTTACAGGCGTGTGCGTGCGTCGCAGTATTCGCAGGCGTATTGGTTCGTTGCAGTGTCCACAAGGTGGAACTTTACGTCCGAGATGTGCTCCTGGTTTGTGATGCAGCGCGGGTTTCTGCAGGTGAGGATGCCCGTGACTGTTTGCGGCGGCGTGAGGCTCACCTTATTGACCCGCTCACCGTCTTTGATGTAGGAGATTGTCGCGCCGGGGTCGATGAGGCCGAGCACGTCGAGGCTGACGTCGAGGTTGGATTCGATCTTGATCAGGTCCTTGCGACCCATCTTCACACTATCTACATTGCGCATGAGCACAACCACGTCATCGAGGCGGTCAAGCCCGAGTTGTTGAAAGATTTTATATCCGTGACCGGCGCGGATGTGGTCGATCACGATGCCTTCTTTGATTTTAGATACGTTGACCATTTTTATTTTCCTCCGTCTTCTATCTTGCTTACGCGGGTTCCTTTGCGCCGAGCGGCCCTTGTTTGAAACCCGCCGATTGATTCTCCGTTATGCGGGTTCCTGTGCGCCGAGCAGCTTCATGATCAGCGCCATGCGCACAAACATGCCGTAGCGAACCTGTTCAAAGTAGGCGGCTCTCGGGTCGCTATCCACCTCGGTGGAGATCTCGTTGATGCGCGGCAGGGGATGCATGACGATCATGTCCGCCTTCGCGAGCGTCATTTTCTCCGCCGTGAGGATGAAGTAGTCCTTCAGGCGCAGGTATTCTTCCTCGCTGATGAAGCGTTCGCGCTGTACGCGGGACATGTAGAGCACATCCAGCTCGGAGATCGTGCCTTCGAAGTCGGTGGTTTCGGTGTAGGGCACGCCCTTTGCGTTCAGCTCTTCTTTCACGAAGGCGGGCATGGTCAGCTCTTCCGGCGAGATGAAGCGGAAGCGAACGTTCTCATACCGCGCGAGGCAGGTGACGAGAGAGTGTATCGTGCGCCCGAACTTCAGGTCTCCGCAGACCCCGACGGTAAGCCCGTTGAAGTCACCTTTATAGTGGCGGATGGTCAGCAGGTCGGTGAGCGTCTGCGTCGGGTGGTGGTGTCCGCCGTCGCCCGCGTTGATGACAGGTACACTGGCGTAGCGGCTCATGAGCTTTGCCGTACCCTCTTTCGGGTGGCGCACGACGATCAGGTCGGCATATTTGCCGATGGTGCGCGCGCTGTCCGCGATGGTCTCGCCCTTAGCCGCGCTGCTGGTGTTCGGGTCCGAAAAGCCAAGCGTACTTCCGCCGAGGCGGATCATCGCCGCGTCGAAGGAAAACTTGGTGCGTGTCGAGGGTTCGTAAAACAGGCTTGCCATGAGTTTGCCCTTGCAGGATTCGGTGTAACGCTCCGGGGATTGGATAATGCGCTCGCTGAGCTGTAGCAGTTCTTCGATCTCCTCAAGGGTGAAGTCGCTCGGTGCGATCAGGCTTCTGTCTTTTAGCATGGTTTCTCTCTCCTTTTTTCGCTCCTCCGCGCGCTGGCGGGGCTGGCCATAAAAAAACACCGGTGATTACACCGATGTTGGAAAACAAATATAATATTGAGGGAATAGTTCTTTGAACGCTGCAATTTGGAAAACAACAATTCTATACAAACGATTCAGAAGGTTGAATTGAGCAATAAAAAAGCCTTGACCAGAAAGAAAATCTTTCTTTGAAATCAAAGCCGAAATTCGGGAGCAACCATTGGCAACAAAAAAGCCTTGACCAGAAAGAAAATCTTTCTTCATCAAAGCTTTCAAAATCAAATCAGACCGGAAAAGGAGAAAAGGAATACGAGAAGCGCGGAGGCGTTTTTGATACTTGTTTGTTTGCACCCGCGGGCTCATTTCGTGTCCTGCCCCTCATTCAGATTTTACTCATTTTGAGTAGTATATAAGGATTCAAACGGCTTGTCAAGCGATTTCTACCGTGGTTGTCCACAACGTCGACGGATAATAAGAAATGCAAAATACCATTGGTATATCCACATTTATTCATGCAGCCAAACATTTATTCTGTCGCGAATAAACTGCGCAATTGTGTGAAACAATTAGATGATCTCAAATAAAAGCGTGAAAAAGACGCATTTGACGGCAATCCTGCATTTATCCGTGAGCGTGAATCATTTCAAATGCAGGAAATTATATATTGCATACAGAGTGCATACATAGGGTTGCACTACAGGGCATTCAAGTTTATAATTTTTGCTAGACGTCGGCTGATTCTCTCAGTCGCCATCCAAGTCAAATCTTAAGTCTGAATCAAAAATTGGAGGAAAGAGTTTAATGAAGAAGTTAGTAGCGATTCTACTGGCGCTCGTTCTCGTCGCGTCCTTTGCTGCCTGCGCAGCACCCGCCGCGTCGACCGACACCGCCGCTGCAGCGCAGCCCGCTTCCGGAAATCCGGTCGTGAAGATCGGCGTCTACGAACCCGCATCCGGCGATAACGGCGCGGGCGGCAAGCAGGAAACCCTTGGCATCGAGTACGCAAACTCCGTCAGCCCCACCGTTGAAATCAACGGCAAGACGTATGATGTGCAGCTCGTCAAGGTCGACAACGAGAGCTCCAATGACAAAGCGGCCTCCGCCGCGTCCACGCTGGTTTCGGCGGGCGTGTCGGTCGTGCTCGGTTCCTACGGCTCGGGCGTGTCCATCGCAGCTTCTCCAACGTTTGAAGCAGCCGGCATCCCGGCAATCGGCATCACCTGCACCAACCCGCAGGTTACCGAAGGCAACAAGCACTATTTCCGCATCTGCTTCCTCGATCCGTTCCAGGGCACAGTTCTGGCGAACTACGCCTTTAGCACCCTTGGCGTGAAGACGGCGTACTGCCTCTCCAAGCTGGGCGACGATTATTCCGGCGGTCTTGTGAACTACTTCGTCAAGGCGTTTGAAGCCCTCGGCGGCACCTGCGTGCAGGATACGTTCCCCGATGGCAACAGCGACTTCACCAGCTACATCAGCAACGCAAAGAACAGCGGCGCGAAGGTCTTCTTCTCGCCCGTGTCCACCGAAGCGGCTCAGCTGATCATCGACCAGGCACAATCGCAAGCGCTCGGCATGCCGATTCTCGCGGGCGACACATGGGATAGCAACGTCATCCTCCAGGCCGCTAAAGGCAAGAACGTTGACGTAACCGTCACCACCTTCTATCCCGAGGGCGCAAACCCCGAGTTTGATGCAGGCTTTAAAACCTGGGTCGCCGCAGATGCAACGCGTCTTTCCAGCAATGGCGGAGACAATACCGTTGCCGCAGTCACCGCGATGGGTTACGATGCGTACTACTTCGCACTTGAAGCGATGAAGAAGGCCGCGAGCGTAGACCCCGCCGCCATCATGACAGCACTCTGGAGCACCACATACACCGGCGTTTCCGGCCCGATCGCGCTTGACCAGGTCAACGGCGATGCAATCCGCAACACCGCGTATGTCAAGCATGCAAACACGGAAACCGGTCTGTGGGACGCCCTGCCCCCGGTTACGATTGGTTAATTCACGCACTTCCAATGCGGCGGGGGCAACTTGCCCCCGCCGCACTTTGTCGGAACTGGTTTTTCGTTGATTCCGTCCTGCTCAAGCGGCAAAAGCCGCCGATTCAACGATTTGCCTGCCGCGCAAGGTGGAACATGCGCAGTTTTTTCGGCTCTTATTCAAATGCGCGCCGCTCCGATGGGGATGCGGCATGGATGGAGGCAAATCAATGCTCGATTTTTTACACGCCAACCTTTCTTATATCCTCTCGGGGATATCGGTCGGCGGGCAGTATGCGCTCATCGCCATCGGCTATACGATGGTCTACGGCATTCTGCGCCTGATCAACTTTGCTCACGGCGATGTGTTCATGTGCGCGGGACTCATGATGGTGTATCTCTCTACGGTGCTGCCCGTGACGGTGGCCATTCCGCTCGTGCTAGTCATGACCGTAATGCTGGGCTTTCTCATCGAGCGCGCGGCTTATAAACCGCTGCGTACCGCGCCGCGTATGTCCGTCATGATCAGCGCCATCGGCATTTCCTACTTACTGCAAAACGCCGCGCTCTACTTCACCGGCGGTCTTGCAAAGGTGTATCCCGCCATCCCGTGGCTGAGCCAAACGGTAACCATCTGGGGTTCGACGACGAAGATGGTCACGGTGGTGACGCCGATCCTGACCATCGTACTTGTGGTGCTGCTCACGTTGCTCATCAAGTACACCAAGGTCGGCATGGCGATGCGCGCGGTCTCCAAAGATTTTGAAACCAGCCGCCTGATGGGCATCCGCATCAACACGGTCATCTCGGTGACGTTTGTGATCGGCTCATTCCTCGCGGCGGTAGGCTCCATGCTTTACTTTACAAATTACGCATCCGTGACCCCCGTCTCGGGTAGTATGCCGGGGCTTAAGTGCTTCGTAGCCGCGGTGTTCGGCGGCATCGGTAGCATTCCCGGCGCGGTGATCGGCGCGTTTATCATCGGCATCGCGGAAAACGTGATCAAAGGCGGCACGTCGATCTTCGGTTTCGGCGGCAGCGGCTGGACGACGTTTTCGGACGCATTCACGTTTGCGCTTTTAATCATCATTCTCGTGGTGAAACCCACCGGTCTGTTTGGCGAAAAAGCCACAGACAAGGCTTAAGGGGGGGGGATGATTGTATGAAGAAAAAAAATAAAACTGAGTTGTGGCTCGCGTTTGTGGCAATCGCCCTGATTTACGTCGTGGTGGCTGTGCTAGAGCAAACCGTGGATTCCAACCACATCATTTTCACCGTGTTGAAAAAAGGCGCGATCTATTCGCTCGTTGCGGTCAGCATGAACCTGCTCAACGGCTTTACGGGGTTGTTCTCGCTGGGGCAGGCGGGCTTTATGCTCATCGGAGCCTATACCTACTCTATCTTCACCATGCCCACGGCGGTGAAGGTGACCGAGTCGGTGTATAAATACTACGAAGCCGCGATCAAGTTTGACACCGGCATCTTCGTTGGCCTCGTCTGCGCGGGGCTTGCCGCGGCGCTGTTTGCGGCGCTGATCGGCTTACCAGTGCTGCGTCTCAAGTCGGACTATCTGGCCATCGCTACCATCGGTTTTGCGGAGATCATCCGCGCGATCTTTCAGTGGGATGTGCTTGGCCCCATCACCAACGGCGCAAACGTCATGCGTAATTACCTCGACCTGACCGATGTGAAGATTCCGTTTACGGATATTCCGTTTCCGCCAACGCTATATGTATTCTTAGCAAGCGGTGTTTGCATCGGGCTGATCGTGCTGCTGATCAACTCCTCCTACGGTCGCGCGTTTAAGGCGATTCGCGACGACGAAATCGCGGCGGAAGCCATGGGCATCAACCTGCTCAAACACAAGGAAATGAGCTTTGTCATCAGTTCGTTCTTCGCGGGCGTCTCCGGTGCGCTGCTGGCGATGTATCAATACACCGTGCAAGCCGCGCAGTTTAAGAGCGCGATGACGTATGAAATCCTGCTCATCGTGGTCATCGGCGGCATCGGCTCCGTCTCCGGTAGCTGCATTGCGAGTTTCCTCTATATCGCGGCGTCCGAATGGTGGCTCCGCGGCCTCGACATGGGCAAGTTCCTCGGCATCGAAGCGCCGAACCTCTTCCGCTCCGGTTTCCGGCGGTTTGTGTTCTCGATCATCATCATGGCGATCGTCCTCTTCTTCTCTAAGGGATTGATGGGGGATCGTGAAATTTCGTTTGCCGGTTTAGCCCGGCGGTTGAGCAGGCGCACAAAACCCGTAAAGGCGGCGAAAGGAGGCGGTATCGATGGCTGAGAACGTATTAAAACTTGAGAACGTAACCATGCAGTTCGGCGGCGTCGTCGCCGTCAATAACCTCTCGCTGGAGGTCAACAAGGGCGAAATCGTTGCCTTGATCGGCCCCAACGGTGCGGGCAAAACCACCGCATTTAACTGCATCACAGGCATTTACGACCCCACGAACGGACAAATTTCGTTCAACGGCAAAACCATCGTCGCAAACCACCCGCGCGGCAAGATGAAGAAACTCTATGCGGGCAAAAACGCAAAAGAGTATCTCACCGCTCGTACGGTAGACCCCACGCCGGATATGGTGACGAAGCTCGGCATCGCGCGTACGTTCCAGAACATCCGCCTCTGGAAGAGCATGACAGTGTTCGATAACGTCCTCACAGCAAAGCACATGCGCGCCAAGCAAAACGTGTTTACCGCGACGCTGCGCCTCACCTATAAGGAAGAGAAGCGCATGCGCGAGGAGACGGCGGCACTGCTGGAAGAGCAAAACCTCATGCAATACGCAAACGACCTTGCGGTGAGCCTGCCTTACGGTTTGCAGCGCAGGTTGGAGATTGCGCGCGCGCTGGCGACCGAGCCGAAGTTACTGTTGCTGGACGAACCCGCCGCGGGTATGAACCCGCAGGAGACGCAGGAGCTCGGCGAGTTCATCGTGCAGATCAAAAACAAATACAATCTGACGGTCTTCATGATTGAGCACCACATGGATCTGGTCATGCAGTTCAGCGATCGCATCTATGTGATCGACTTTGGCCGGCTCATCAGCAACGGAACTCCTGCCGTCGTGCAGGCGGACCCGAAGGTCATCAACGCGTATTTGGGGGTGGCAGAATGAGCGAAACCATACTGAGCATCAAAGACCTCAAGGTCAACTACGGCGGCATCGAGGCCGTCAAGGGCATCAGCTTTGACGTGCCAAAGGGCGACATCGTGACCTTAATCGGCGCAAACGGCGCGGGCAAAAGCTCCACTCTGCGCGCCATCGCGGGACTGGTCAAGCTCAAGAGCGGCAGCATTGAGTTCGAGGGCGAAAGCATCGCGGGCAAAGATACAACGGTAATCGTGAGCAAGGGAATCACGCTTGTGCCCGAAGGGCGGCGAATTTTTCCCGACCTGACCGTGCTGGAAAACCTTCGCGTCGGCGCTTATATGCGCAAGGACGACATCACGCCGGATATCAATTGGGTCTACGAGTTGTTTCCGCGTCTCAAGGAGCGTAGTTGGCAGGCGGGCGGCACGCTCTCCGGCGGAGAGCAGCAGATGCTCGCGGTTGGGCGCGCACTCATGAGCAGACCGAAACTCATGATGATGGACGAGCCTTCGCTGGGTCTGGCTCCGCTCATCGTGCGCGATATCTTCTCGATCATCAAGGAGATCAACAAGCGCGGCGTGACCATTCTGCTCATCGAGCAAAACGCGAACATGGCGCTCTCCACGGCGCACACGGGCTATGTCATGGAGACCGGGCGCATCACAATCAGTGGACCCGGCAAAGAACTGCTCACCAACGAGGCGGTCAAGGCGGCGTACCTCGGCACTTGAACAACAAAACGAACAAGCGCAAGGCGGTTGCCGGAAAAGGCAGCCGCTTTTTTTGCGCAAACATGCTTTCTATTGGGATTGTTCCCTTGACAACAAAATCATATATGATAAACTAACTTTACAATTTCATAGGTCTGATGAGAGAGGCGCGGTTGTCAAGAGTAGCGCGATTTGCGTGAAAGGGGCTGCCGCCGAAGCATCTGAAACCACCGTACAAGCGGAGGGAGCGGGTGCTGGGCTGCGGGAGAATATGTCGCAGACTGTCACGAAAGTGGAGCGCTGTCATCGGTCAGGGGCGGGAGAGAAGCTTTCGCACCGCATCATCGCATGCATGACCGCGCGTTTTCCATTTTACCGGAAAGCGTATTTTTTTGTTCTTTTTTCCCTTTTAGAAGGGAATAGAATAGAAATTTAACAAAAACAAGAGAGGAAATCAACCCGAAATGAAGAAGATCATTGCCTTAATGTTTGCTCTGATGCTGTGCGTCAGCAGCGTTGCGTGTACCGCAAAGCCCGCCAGCACAGAAGTCGTCTCCGGCGTGGAGGACGGTATTCTGACCGTCGCCATGGAGTGTGCGTATGCCCCCTATAACTGGACACAGCCGGATGATTCCAACGGCGCGGTGCCGATTAAGGATTCCAAAGAGTTCGCCAACGGCTACGACGTCATGATGGCAAAAGCGCTCTGCGAAGCAAACGGCTGGCAACTCGAAGTCGTCCGCCTCGACTGGGATTCGCTGATTCCCGCCGTACAGACCGGGCAAATCGACGCGGTCATCGCGGGGCAAAGCATGACGCCGGAGCGGATGGAAGTGGTCGACTTTGCTGGCCCATACCTCTATGCTTCTATCGTCTGCGTCACCCTGAGCAGTAGCAGCTTTGCCTCGGCGAAGGGCATCTCCGACCTTGCGGGCGGAACCTGCACGAGCCAGCTCGGCACCATCTGGTATGACACCTGCCTGCCGCAGATCAAGGACGCAAAAGTGCAGTCCGCCGCCGAGACCGCGCCCGCGATGCTCATGGCGCTGGAGACCGGCACAGTCGATTTCGTCTGCACCGATATGCCAACCGCGCAGGGCGCACTTGCCGCCTATCCCGACATGACGATTCTCAATTTCTCAGGCAGCGGCGATGACTTCACTGTCTCTGACAGCGATGTGAACATCGGTATCTCCGTGCGCAAGGGCAACACAGTGCTGAAAGATGCGCTCAACAAGGTGCTTTCCGGCATGACTGCGGATGACTTCAACACGATGATGGCATCGGCCATCGCCGTGCAGCCCATCGGCTAATCCGGCGAACAGTCACTTAGGATCGATTCTTTTAAGGCAAAGGCGTGCCGTGTTGTGCGGCTCGCCTTGCCTTGCTTGGTGGAAACAATGATTTTGATAGAGAGAAGGAGCGTGCTGATATGAGCAATCTCGCCCAACTCGGCAGCGACATCGTTAAACTCTGGCATACGTATGCGTGGATCTATCTCAACGGCATGTGGAAAACGGTGTCTCTCGCGGTCATCTGTACGTTGGTTGGCTGCCTGATCGGTTTCCTGTGCGGCGTATTGCAGACCATCCCCGTATCAAAGAAGGACAACGCGCTCAAGAAGGGCCTACTCGGTGCGCTGCGCGGGCTGATTCGGGCGTATGTTGAGGTGTTTCGTGGGACGCCAATGATTTTGCAGGCGGTGTTTGTCTATTACGGTTTGCCGTATTTTACAAATAACGCGGTGCAGTGGAAGAGCGTCTGGCTCGCGGCGTTCGTCGTCGTCGCCGTCAACACGGGCGCCTACATGGCGGAAACCGTGCGCGGCGGCATCCTCTCGGTCGATCCGGGCCAAACCGAGGGCGCAAAGGCCATCGGCATGACGCACTGGCAGACCATGACGAGCGTGATTTTGCCGCAGGCGCTTCGTAGCATCATGCCGCAGATCGGCAACAACTTCATCATCAACCTCAAGGACACTTCCGTGATGTTCATCATCGGATACTCGGACTTTTTCGCCACGCACAAAGCAGTCGTTGGTGCAACCTTCCTCTATTTCCCCTCGGCCACCATCGAGATGGCAGGGTACTTGTTTATGACGCTGGTGAGTTCCATCCTCCTGCGCAGGTGGGAAAAGCGGATGGATGGAGACGCGAGCTACGACCTTGCCACCAGCGATACGCTGGCGCATACGAGCGGGATGGTTCGCTTTCCGCACAAGTCAAAGCAAGCCGCGCAGGAAGTAAGGGGGCACTGAGCATGCGTGAACAAATACTGGAGGTTAGTCACCTTTCCAAGTCGTTCGGCAAAAACGTCGTACTCAAGGATATCGATTTCTCCGTGAGCAAAGGGGACGTCACCAGCATCATCGGCGCGTCCGGCTCGGGGAAATCGACACTGCTACGCTGTATCAACTTGCTGGAAACACCGACCGCGGGATCGATTCTCTTTCACGATCAGGACATCACAAAGCGCGGCTACAATGTGCCCGCCTACCGCGCGAAGGTCGGCATGGTGTTTCAGAGCTTTAATCTTTTCAACAACATGACGGTGCTGGATAACTGCATGGCAGGTCTTCGTAAGGTCATGCATCAGGATCGGGATACGGCGGAGCAAACCGCGCTTGCTTATCTCGACAAAGTCGGTATGCTGCCTTATATCAACGCAAAGCCGCGCCAGATCTCCGGTGGGCAGAAGCAGCGCGTGGCCATCGCCCGCGCGCTCGCGATGGAACCGGAAGTGCTGCTTTTTGACGAGCCGACATCCGCACTTGACCCGCAGATGGTGGGCGAGGTGCTGGATGTGATGAAGACGCTCGTGCGCGAAGGGTTGACCATGCTCGTCGTGACGCATGAGATGGCGTTTGCGCGGGATGTCTCGAGCAGAACCGTCTTCATGAAGGATGGCATCATCTGGGAGGAAGGAGCGCCGGAACAAATCTTTGGCACCCCCGAACGACCGGAGACCAAAGAATTTCTCTCCCGCTTCTTCGATCGCTGAAAAAATGATAATCTGAGGAACCTGAGCCATCCGTTCGCGGGTGGCTTCGCTATTTTCCATTTTATGAAGTATACTTGAATCATAAGCGATGAATGATCAACGCGAAATAAGCCATTGACGCAATATTCGCGACCGCATAAAATGAAATTATTAGAATTCCTGCATTCTTTGTACACATTGTCATATTTGAATCATATGACGCGCAACGCTTTTCTTGCTGACCCTGAGCGTTTCCCAAAGAGTCGACACTACCATAAATGAAAGGCGGCGATCGGCCTTGAAGAAAAAGCCCAATATTTTTCTTTTGATCATTTTGTTTGTAACGCTGTTGGCGTTGGCAGGCTATGTTTTGCTTCGCTTGCTCAATGCGCCGAAACCGCTGCAGACAACGGATCGGGAATCGATCTCCGTCGTCATGGACGACAACTATCCACCGTATGTTTTTCGGAATTCCAAAGGTGAGTTACAAGGCATTTTAATCGATCAATGGGCGCTCTGGAGCGAGAGAATCGGCGTGAAAGCAAACGTTTACGCAATGGACTGGGCGGACGCGCTGGAGGGGATGCGCGCGGGCAAATATGACGTGATCGACACCGTGTTTGAGAATGATGAGCGCGATACCTGGCTCGATTTTACCAAACCCTACGTGACCATCGACGTACCCATCTATCACAGCAAAAAGCTCGGCGGAATCACGAACGCGGATTCTCTTAAAGGGTTTAGGGTTGCGGCCAAGGCAGGAGACGCAAGCATACAGATTCTACGCGACGCAGGCGTCACAAGCATTGATGAATATCCGAGTTATGAGGCGGTTATAGAAGCGGCAAAGAGCGGGGATGTGACGGTGTTTGTCGTGGACGAACCGGCCGCGTTGTATTACCTTTACCAGAAGGGCATCGCAAGCGAGTTCACCCGCGGTGAGTCGCTCTACTCCGGTCAGTTTCACCGCGCGGTGAAGCAGGGGGACACCCAGACACTCACGTTGTTGAACGATGGGTTCTCTCGGATTTCTCCCGAACAACTGAAAAAAATCAATGATAAATGGTTCGGGAGCGTTAGCGCGTTGCCCTATCTAAAATACTATCTAGAGTATGTCTTAATCGGTGTCGCGGTTGTCGGCATGGTGATCCTTTGGGTATCGCTTTGGAATCAGCGCCTGCGTAAAGAGGTTCGCAAAAAAACGCAAGAACTGATGCGCGAGAAAGAGCTGCTCAACATCACGCTCCAGTCCATCGGTGATGGCGTGGTTGCAACAGATATCGACGGCGCAATCACGCTACTCAACCCAACCGCGCGGCGCATGTCGGGCTGGGGCGACGACGCGCTGGGCAAAACATTTACCACGGTGCTGCAACTGATCAATGAGGAGACGGAGGAGCCCGTGAGTTCCCCGATTGAGAAAGTACTCAAAACGGGCGAAATCGTAGGCCTAGCCAACCACACCGCACTGATCAATCGAAGCGGAGATAAAACACCGATTGCGGATGGCGCATCCCCAATACGCGACGCAAACGGGCAGATTTACGGCGTCGTCATGGTATTTCGCGATGTGACGCAGGAGAAAGAGCAACGCGACAAGATTGAGCACATCATGACGCATGATTCCATGACGGGGCTCTTCAATCGCTGGTACATGGAACAAGCGCTCAACCGCTATGGGGACAAGTCGAACGCCAGCTGTGCGGTGATCATGGGCGACTTAAACGCACTCAAACTTGTCAACGATGCGTTTGGGCATTTTGAAGGCGACCGATTCATCTGTAATATTGCTATCATCTTGCAGAGCTGCAGCGGACCGCAAGATGTGGTTTGCCGCTGGGGCGGGGACGAATTCCTCATCCTCATGCCGGAGGCAGGGGCGCAGGATGCGGAGCGATTGATCGAGCGTATCCTCGAACGTTGCAAGGCGGAGAGCGACGAAAAACTGCAGCTGAGTATCGCACTTGGGTATTCGGTGAAAACGAGCGCAGAGAAGAAAATTCACGATGTTTTGCGCGAGGCGGAGCAGCTCACCTATCGTCGCAAGCTGATGATCGAGAAGAGTTTCCGCAGCAGTGTAATCAACGCGCTGCTTGCGACACTTGCCGCCAAGAGTGAGGAGACAGAGGAGCACGCGGAGCGCTTGCAGCTATATTGCGGGCAGATCGGCAGAATCCTCGGCATCTCCAATAAGGAATTGGACGAGATGTCGCTCTTTGCGATGCTGCATGATATCGGCAAGGTCGGCATCAACGACGCGATTCTGAGAAAACCCGGCGCGCTGACGGAATCGGAGTGGCTGGAGATGAAGAAGCACCCGGAGATCGGATTCCGCATCGCGCAAAACAACGTCGATCTCGCGCCGATTTCGGAATACATCCTTTCGCATCATGAAAGATGGGATGGCAACGGTTATCCGCGCGGGCTGAAGGGAGAAGAGATCCCGCTTCTCTCGCGCATTCTCGCGGTGGTAGACGCGTTTGACGCCATGACCAACGAACGCATCTACAGCAAGCCAAGAAGCCCGGAATCAGCCGCTGAAGAGATATTACGCTGCGCTGGAACGCAGTTTGATCCAACCATCGCGCAGGTGTTCGTCAAGCAGGTGCTAGGGCTATAAATTTTGTCTGAGACAACAAGAACCCCGCCGTCAGGCGGGGTTCTGTGCGTTTCTTGCGTTTACTCCAGCTCGAAGGCGCCGGTGTAGAGCTGATAGTATTTGCCGCCTTCGGCGATGAGGTGCGCGTGGCTGCCGCGCTCGATGATGCGCCCGTTTTCGAGCACCATGATCACGTCCGAATTCTGCACAGTCGAGAGCCGATGGGCGATCACAAACACCGTTCGGTCCTTCATGAGCGCATCCATGCCGCGCTGCACGATTGCCTCCGTGCGCGTGTCGATGGAGGACGTTGCCTCGTCGAGAATCATCACCGGCGGGTCGGCAACCGCCGCGCGCGCGATGGCGATGAGCTGGCGCTGCCCCTGCGAGAGATTTGAACCGTTTCCGGTCAGCGGGGTTTCATACCCTTCCGGCAGACGTGTGACGAAGCTGTCCGCGCCCGCGAGTTTCGCCGCGGCGATGCATTCTTCATCCGTTGCGTCCAGCCGCCCGTAGCGTATGTTTTCAAGAACGGTGCCCGTGAACAGATTCGTGTCCTGCAGCACCATTCCGATCGCGCGACGCAAATCGGATTTGCGAATTTTGTTGATGTTGATGCCGTCGTAGCGAATTTTGCCGTCTGCGATGTCATAAAACCGATTGAGCAAGTTGGTAATCGTGGTCTTGCCCGCGCCGGTTGCGCCGACAAACGCAACCTTTTGTCCCGGCTCGGCAAAGAGTGAAACATCGTGAAGAACGGCTTTGTCCTGCTCGTAACCGAAGTCCACGTTTTGCAGGCGAACATCGCCGGAGAGCCGCGTGTAACGTACGGTACCATCCGTTTGCGGTTGCTTCCAGGCCCAAATCTTTGTGCGCTCTTCGCTCTCGCGCAATGCGCCGTCCTGCTCCGTAACGTAAACGAGCGTGACGGAGCCGTTGTCGTCCTCCTGCTTTTCGTCGAGCAGCGCAAACATACGACTTGCTCCCGCAAGGCCCATAATGACAGCGTTGAGCTGCTGAGATACCTGGTTGATGTTGCCGGAGAACTGGCGCGTCATGTTGAGAAACGGCACCACAATGCTGATGCTAAACGCGAGACCCGAGATGCTCAAATTATGCGTTTTGCTCAAAAGAAACGCGCCGCCCGCCATGGCAACCATGACATAGATGAGGTTGCCGACGTTCATGATGACCGGAGGCAGAATGTTGGCGAAGGTATTCGCCTGTTCAGAGTCCCGAAAGAGCGCGTCGTTCACTTCGTCAAAGTCGGATTTTGCTTCGTCCTCATGGCAAAACACTTTGATGACCTTTTGCCCAGCCATCATCTCCTCGATATACCCTTCGGTTTTGCCGAGCGCTTGTTGCTGGCGCATGAAATACTTAGCGGAGTTGCCACCGATCTTTTTGACCAGCAACAGCATAAACGACACGCCAAAGAGCACCACCAGTGCCATCCACACGCTGTAGTAAAGCATGATGGCAAACAGCGTGAGCACCATGATGCCGGAGGATAGCAGCTGCGGCATGCTCTGAGAGATCAACTGGCGCAGGGTGTCGATGTCGTTGGTATAGTGGCTCATAATATCGCCGTGAGCATGCGTATCGAAATACTTGATCGGCAGATCCTGCATATGCTGAAAAAGATTTTCGCGCAATTTCTTAAGCGCGCTCTGCGAAAGAACCGCCGTAGCGCGGGTATAGATAAACGATAAGATGAGCGAAAACACGTACAAGACCGCAAGCAGCGAGGTTAGCCGCAACACCTGCGGGCCGATTACGCTCCAGCCTTCGCCCGCATTCTGCTCCAGAACGGCAATGATGTTCTGCGTGAAGACGGAGGGTATCGCAGAGACAATAGCAGAAAGAACGATACAGAGAATGATGAGCGGCAGCGCAACAGGGTAGAACGAGAACAACATGCGAAACAGCCGCCGGAGCGTGCCTTTTTGATAGGGTGTTTTCGGCTTCATTCTTGTTCACCTGCCTTGTTCTGGGACTCGAAAATCTCACGATAGATCGCATTGGTTTGCAAGAGTTGCTCGTGCGTGCCGATGGCGGAGATTCCACCTTTGTCCATCAGTACGATGCGATCTGCATCCATCACGGAAGCGACTCGCTGCGCGATGATGATCTTCGTCGTTTCGGGTAAATAGTCCTTGAGCGCTTTTCGAATCTTTGCATCCGTGTGTGTATCCACAGCGCTGGTGGAGTCGTCTAGAATTAAAATACGCGGTTGTTTCAGCAGTGCGCGCGCAATGCAAAGACGCTGCTTTTGCCCGCCGGAGACGTTGGTACCGCCCTGTTCAATCCGCGTTTCATACCCTTGCGGGAAGGAGCGGATGAAATCATCCGCCTGCGCGAACACGCAGGCTTGCTGCAGATCCGCGTCGCTCGCGTCGGGGTTTCCCCAACGCAGGTTTTCTGCGATGGTACCGGAAAAGAGCAGGTTGTTTTGCAGCACGACCGAAACTTGATTACGCAGAGACGCGAGGTCGTATTCCTGTACATTGCGCCCGCCGACGCGAACAATTCCGCTTGTCGTGTCGTAGAGCCGCGGAATCAGCTGCACCAGCGAAGTCTTGGAAGACCCCGTTGTGCCGAGAATACCGATGGTCTCGCCGGAGCGGATGTGCAGGTCAATATTCGACAAAGCCATGCGCTCCGCCTTTTCCGAATAGCGAAAGCTGACTTGGTCAAAGTCGATCGAACCGTCGGTGACATCGAATACCGGATGCTCCGGGCTGGTCAGCGAGCTCTGCTCGGAGAGCACCTCGATGATGCGGCGACCGGATTCGTCTGCGATGGTGACCATGACGAACACCATCGAGAGCATCATCAGGCTCATGAGCGTCTGAAAGCTGTAGATCATCAGCGAGGAAAGCTGGCCTACGTTGAAATTCAGCCCGCCTGTGGTTGCGATGGTATAGGCGCCAAAGGTGAGAATGAATACCATGTTGATGTACAGGCAAAACTGCATCATTGGCCCGTTAAACGCGAGGATCTTCTCGGCCTTGGTGAATTCTTGACGCAGTTCCTCGGCAGCGACGCCGAACTTTTGCTTTTCATAATCTTCGCGTACGAATGACTTCACCACGCGGATACCTTGCACATTTTCCTGAATGGAACTATTGAGCGCGTCATATTTGCGAAACACGCGCTTAAAGATCGGGAACGCTTTGCGTATGATGAAAAACAGACCGATACCAAGCATCGGAATCACCACGACGAAGATCAGCGCGAGCTTACCGCCCATGATAAACGACATGACGACCGCAAAGATAAGCATCAAGGGGCTGCGGATGGCGACGCGAATCAGCATCATAAACGCGTTTTGAACGTTGGTCACGTCCGTGGTCAGCCTTGTGACCAACGACGATGAGGAGAAACGGTCGATGTTTTCAAACGAGAAGGATTGGATGCTGGAAAATAGATCCTTCCGCAGATTTCGCGCAAAGCCGCTTGCCGAAGTTGCGGCCGCCTTGCCGGAAAGCCGGCCGAAGTTGAGCGAAAGCGATGCCAAGACCAGCAAAACCAACCCATAACGCAACACCACGCCAAGGGAGCATCCGGCTTTGATTTGGTTGACAAGCAGCGCCATGATATAGGGGATGAGGCACTCGATGATGACTTCCACCGTCACATAGACTGGTGCTAGGATCGATGGCTTTTTGTATTCTCGAATGCTTTTAATTAGGGTTCTCCACATTCGTTTCTGTTCTCCTTGCTGCCCGCGCTTCTTGTTTGGGCGGGGATAATTCAAATACTTTCAGGTTGCGGGTGCGTGTTCGGCCGGAACGCGTGATCGAGTTATTTCAAACAGCAGTTTTCGAGGTTTTGCGCAAACGCCGGGTCGTTCTTGATCTCGTCGAGGTGCGCGGTGAGAATGCCTAGGGTCTCTTCCAACTGGTCTTTCTGTTCTGCGCTGAGGCATTCAAACATGGTTTCCAGCGTGCGGTGATAGTGCTGCTCGACCGAGTGCGCCGTATCGCGTCCTTCCGGTGTGAGCAAAAGGTCAACCTGTCGCTTATCCTCCGTGCTCTTGGTGCGCAGAATCAGCCCGCTGTCTTCCATTTTTTGCAGGATTTCGCTCAGCGCGCCGGAACTGATCTCCAACACGTCCTGCAATTCTTTTTGTGTTGTCTGTTCGTGGGATTGCAGGCGCATCAAGATGCGCTGCTGTCCCGCTTTTCCGCCAACCTGATAATGTAAAAACCGGCCGCAGGTTTTTAGCCGAATGGCGAGGGTGTGCTCCTGTTGATATTTCATGCAGATCTGCTCCTTTTTCGCCGGATACCGGCTTGGGAACCATTATCGATCCATAACGCTCTGTACCAAGATGTTAGGTACCAAGCAATATTTTACATCGCTTTCTATTAATTTGCAACAGAATCCTTTGATTTGCAATCTACGTGCGGTAGAGTGCAAGAAAAACACCGCCTTTGCGGCGGTGTGAAGAGGCGAATTCGGTAGAGCGATTGTTATTGTTTCTCGTTCTTCGAAAAATAGCTGCTCAAAACGGCGAAGCTTTCTTCCCGTAGTACACCGCCCGCTACTTGCGGGCTGTGCGCGGAGCGTGAAAAGACGATGCCGCAGCAGTCGCTGCCTGTTTCGCCAATGATGCTGCAAAGATCGATATCGCTTGCGCCAAAAACCAGCCGTCCAAGCTTCGTCCAAACCATTGCGCCGCAGCACATGAAGCACGGCTCACAACTGGAATACAACGTGTAGTCCGTTAGGTCGGTGATGCGCTCAGCAGCGCAGAAATTACGCAAAAGCCCAGCCTCCGCGTGATAGGTCGGGTCGGAACCGGTATAGATCTGGTTCTCGTTGGTAAATACGATCTCGCCGTCCTTGACCAATACCGCGCCAAAAGGCTCGTTGCCGTGCGCAACAGCCTGCGCAGAGAGGCGGATGGCTTCTTTCATAAACCGTTCGTCGTGCGTCATTGTTTTCTCCTGTCGTTCGGGAATGATTGAATTCTGTTTTGTGTGATAGATTGATAAAATGAATGACTGATTGTGAATGGATTGATAGATGTGTGATAGCGCCTGTACGTTTCATCTTATGTGCACGGGACGCGCAATGCAAGCGCGTAAAAGTGAAAAACGCTCAAATTCGACCATTATTCCAAAATAGCATACCCCGCGCAAGACAGCGTCGCGATCGCCCGCTCAAACACGTCGGCTTTCGTAAAGATATAATCCGTGTTGTATGTGGAGACGGCGAAGATACTGATCCCCTCTGCTGCGAGCAAAGAAGAAAGCGAAGCGAGCACGCCGACCATCGAGAACTCCAGCACTCCTGAAACGCGAAATGCGCGCCAGCCATCCTCCCGCAAGAGCGTGTCCGCCGGAACATGCGTCGTTTCGCAAACGAGCGAAAGCTCCTCGTCGGTCTTGGAGAAAAAAACGAAATCGCGTGTGAAATCCACCGCGGAAACATCGGATATCTGGCAGACGGTGAACGCCTGCGGCAATACTTGCAGATTCATAAAACACCTTCCGGGCTTAAATGCCCTTCTTTCACGTAAAAGGGCTGCCATTTCTGGACAGCCCTGTGAGACAAAAAGATAACCGTTACGCTTTTGTGAAGACCGGCAATGCCTGAATGATGCGATCGACACAGCCTTCCTCGCCGAGCGCGTCAGAATCTAAACTGATGTCGAAATGGCTCGCGTCCCGCCAGCTTTCACCGGTGTAAAAGCGATAATATTCCGCGCGGTTTTCATCCTGATCGCAGATGTATTTCTTGACCTCCGCTTCCGACCAGGCGAGTGAATAGTTGGCGACACGCGCAATTCTCGCCTCCATCGGCGCATGGATAAACGTGCGCATCAGATACGGCTTGCCCTTGAGAATCTGATCTGCGCAGCGACCCAGAATGATACAGCTGCTGATTTCAGCAAGCTCGGTAATGATCTTCGCCTGAAACTGGAAGAGGTTCTGCTGGCTGGTATAGTTGTCGCTGTCTGGCGGTAAAATCTCGCCAGTGTACACCTTTTGCGCAGCGCGCATCATCTCGTGCTTGCCGAGACGCTCGTCCACCTCGCCAAAGAGCCGCTCGTTGATGCCGCTCACGTCGGAAGCGATGCGCAGGAGCTTGCGGTCATAGTACGGGATGTTGAGCTTATCGGAGAGTTTTCTCGCGATGTCGTACCCGCCGCTGCCTTTTTCGCGCGCGATCGTGATCACATAGTGTGCCATCGAAATCCAGTCTCCTTTCCGATTGGCGCGTTACGCGCCGAGGTATGCCTTGCGAACCCGGTCGTCCTCGGCGAGTTCTTTTGCCGAGCCGTGCATCGAGATTTTTCCCGTTTCGAGCACATATGCGCGATCCGCAACGGCGAGCGCTTTTTTTGCGTTCTGCTCGACGAGCAGAATCGTAATTCCGCTGTTGTGCAGTTGCTCGATGATGGTGAAAATCTCATTGACGAGAATCGGCGAAAGTCCCATGGAGGGTTCATCCATGAGCAGGATCTTTGGATCCGTCATCAGTGCGCGACCGGTTGCGAGCATTTGCTGTTCGCCGCCGGAGAGCGTACCGCCGAGCTGACGCGAGCGTTCTTTGAGCCGCGGGAAATGGTGAAACACCTTTTCCATATTATCGTTGATGCGCTTTGCGTCATTAATAATATACGCTCCCATGCGCAAGTTTTCCTCTACCGTCATGCGGGAAAAAATGTGGCGCCCTTCGGGAACATGCGCTAGCCCCATGTTGATGATGGTGTTCGCCGGCACTTTTTGCAGGTTTTTGCCGTCGAGCAAAATCTCGCCGGAGGTCGCGTGCAATAGTCCCGATATGGTATGTAAAATGGTCGTTTTACCGGCTCCGTTCGCGCCGACAAGGGAGACCAGCTCGCCGTCGTTGACGGTGATGGAGATACCCTTAATGGCGTGGACGGCCCCGTAAAAAACGTGGATGTCTTTAATTTCTAACATGCTGCCTCCTACTGTCCCAGATAGGCCGCGATGACCTTGGGATTATTCGCGATTTCATCGGGCAGGCCTTTGGCAATGGTGATGCCGTAGTCAATGACCTGAATGCGCTCGCAGATGTTCATGACGAGCGACATGTCGTGCTCAATGAGCAAAATCGCGATGCCGAAGCGGTTGCGAATGGCGTTGATGCAATCGAGCAGCTCGGCGGTTTCTGTGGGGTTCATACCGGCGGCAGGCTCGTCCAGAAGTAATAACTTCATGTCCGTGGCTAGCGCGCGAGCAATCTCCAGCTTACGCTGCTGACCGTACGGGAGGTTGGAGGCGATATAGTCCGCCTTATCTTCCAGATGGAAGATCGAGAGTAAATCCAGCGCCTTTACTTTGAGTTCTTTTTCTGTTTTCCAGAAACGCGGTGTGCGGAAGAGCGAATCCAGCATGCCATATTTCACATCTTTAGTGAATGCGGCAAGCACGTTTTCCAACACGGTCATCTGCTTAAAGAGTCGGATGTTCTGGAACGTACGCGCAACGCCGGCGGCGACGAACTGATGCGTCTTTTTGCCGTTGAGCACCTGCCCGTCGAGCAGAACCGAGCCTTCAGTTGGCTTATAAACGCCTGTGAGCATGTTGAAGACCGTCGTTTTGCCCGCGCCGTTGGGGCCGATCAAACCGACGAGTTCGCCCTTGAAGACCTGAATGTTAAAGTCCGAAACGGCGACAAGACCGCCAAACGTGATGCCGAGCTTTCGCGTCTCGAGAATGGGAGTGCGTTCGTCACTCATGGCTCAGCGCCTCCTTGTTTTCCTGTTTTTGAGCCAGCCGGTTCTGGCGCTGCGTCTTCATATCCGAGAAAAAGTTCCGCAAAGACAACTCGTATGTACCGAAGATACCTTTCGGGCGGAACATGATCACGATGATGAGGATGACGGCATAAACCAGCATCGGGAAAGCGAAAATATTCTGCAGCCACAGCGGGAGCAGCTTGACCCAAAGACCGTTTTTGATCTGATAGTTGACGAGGAACATCACGATTGCTGCGACGATGGAGCCGGTGAGCGATCCCATGCCGCCGAGGACGACCATGACGACCACAAATGTGGAGTTCAGGATGCCGCCGTTTGCAAACGCGAAGGACGCGGTTGAGAGCGTCGCGTTAGCGCAGGCATACAGCGCGCCGGCAACACCCGCGAAGAACGCGGAGTAGGCAAACGTAAATACCTTATAAAACGCGGTGTTGATGCCGGAAGCGGAGGCGGCGATTTCGTCGTCTCGAATGGCGCGGATGGCTCTGCCATACTTGGAGCGCACATACATGAACATCATCGCTATACAAATCACTGTAACCGCAATGGCCACCCAGATATAGGTTACCTTCAGCGCGGTGCCAAAGCCGAGGCCGTTTTTATACAGCGAGGCGGAGGCGGAACCCAGCGCGAGGCCTTCCTGTCCGGCAAAAGGCAGGTTGTTGATGATGTTGACGATGATCATGCCAAAGCCCAGCGTGATGATGGCGAGGTAGTCGCCTTTCAGACGCAAGGCCGGAATACCGACTAGCAGGCCGACGATGGCGGCGAGCAGGCCCGCAATGAGAATGCAGCCCACGAGCACAAGGATGAACGCGATGCCGCTTTTTTCTTTAAATATGCCTGCGCGCTCTGCCGCGAGCGAGAGGAGCGCCGCAGAATACGCGCCGACCGCCATGAAACCGCAGTGACCCAACGATAGCTGTCCCAGAAATCCGAGCGTCAGGTTGAGCGACGCGGCGAGGACGATGAGATAGCAGCATTGCCAGATACTCGGCGCAAGGATGAGCTTAAAATCGCCAGCTTTGCCGAACGCTTCTTTGATGAACGAAAAGCCGATCAGAAGCACCGCGATCACAAGCGTATTGAGGATATACCCCTGAAGTGTTTTATTTTTGATCATACTTTCTCACCCATGTTCTTTCCGAGGATGCCGGCGGGCTTAATGATCAGCACGATAATGAGGATCAGGAACACAAACGCATCCGCCATGCTCGAGCTGACATAGCTGGTGGTGAAGGATTCGACAAGGCCGATGACAAAACCGCCGAGCATTGCGCCGGGGATGATGCCGATGCCGCCAAGAACGGCTGCAACGAAAGCCTTGAGACCCAGAATGGAGCCCATGGTCGTGTAAACCTTGGGATACTGGGCGATATACATGAGAGCGGCGATCGCGGCAAGGCTGGATCCGATGGCAAACGTCGTCACGATAGTACGGTTGACGTTGATGCCCATGAGGATGGATGCGGGCTTATCCTCGGAGACGCAGCGCATCGCGCGACCGATCTTTGTTTTCTGTGTGAACTGATAGAGGATGACCATGACGATGACGCTGATGCAGATGGTGAGTATCGTCGTCCAATCCAGCGTAACGTTCGCAATGCGAATGCCGCCGGCTGCAAAAATTTTGTTCGCGACTTTCGGGTTCGGGCCGATCTGCGGGATGGCTTGCGCGAGGTTTTCCAAAAGCAGGCTAACCGCGATGGCCGTAATGAGCGCCGTCATCGAGGTACCTTTCTTACGCACAGGTCGATAAGCGACCAGCTCCGTCGCCATGCCGACGAGCGCGCATACTAAAATAGCGAGGAATACGGAAACCCAGAGGGGCAGGCCGAGCGCGATCATCACGGGAACCGTGAAGATCATCGTATAGCCGCCGACCATGATAAAATCGCCATGTGCGAAGTTGATCAGCCGGATGATTCCGTAGACCATGGTATAGCCGAGCGCGACGAGCGCATAAATGCTGCCCAGTCGAAGCCCGACAAACAATGTCTGCAAAAATGTGCTCACTTGTTCGTTCCGCCTTTCGAATTTAACGGCAAAGGAGGCGCGGCGTGAGCCTCGCCTCCTTTGGCCTATATCACATTTCTCGGTTGCTCTATTATTTGAGCTCTTTGATAACGTCAACCAGCTTCGTCGTGACGGAAGTTCCGTCCGATGCGAAGGACAGGATGACTGCGCCCTTGGAAGGCGTACCGGTTACATCGTTGAATGCGAACGTACCGGTGACACCGCTGAAGGTGGTTGCCGGGTTGGCAAGCGCGTCGCGGACGGCTGCCGGTTCGGCGGAACCTGCGTTTTCGATCGCGAGCTTGTACATATAGACAGCGTCATATGCCAGAGCGGAGATCGCGTTCGGCGTGGAACCCCACATTGCAGTATAAGCTGCAACGAACTTCTGAACGAGGGGATCGGTGTCGGTCGGATCATAGTGGTTGGTCCAGTAGACGTTGTTGAACGCGGTCAGATCTGCGCCTTCAACGACGTAGTCAGGCGTTCCGTCATAACCGTCAGCACCCATGATGATGCCGGTGTAACCAGCTGCACGAGCCTGCGTAACGATGTATGGGCCGATGACATCATAGTAGTACGGGGCGTAAACGAACTGCACGCCAGAGCTCACCATGGAGGCGAACTGGTTGGTGTAATCCTGCACGTCGAGGGAAGCGGTGGATTCCACGGCCTTGATGTTCAGGCCATAGGTTGCAGCTGCTGCCGCAAAGGAGTCATACAGACCCTTGGAGTAGGTGTCCGCTGCGCAGTAGACGACGCCAACATCGGTGTAACCCGCGCTCTTGGCATAGTAGGCTGCGATTGCGCCCTGGAAGCTATCAGCATAGCAGGCACGGAACACGTAGTCATCTGCGGTCGTGATGCTGTCAGCCGTTGCGGACGGCGTGAGCAGAACGACGCCTTCCTCATTGGCAGCCCCGGTGATCGCGGAGGTGCAGCCCGAGGTGACGGAGCCGACGATCAGGCCAACGCCCTGAGACACGAGCGAGTTGAACGCGTTAAGCGTTTCTGCCGGGTCAAACTGGTCATCGGTCTTGATGACGTTTACTTGCTGGCCGAGGATGCCGCCCGCCGCGTTGATTTCGCTGACTGCGAGATCGACCGCGTTGGTCACGGCTGCGCCGTATACCGCAAGTGCGCCGGTGTTCGGCGAGATAACGCCGAGGGTAATGGGTTCGTTTAAGGCCGCGGGAGCTTCCGTGGCATCAGCCGCGGGGGCTTCGGTGGCTTCAGCTGCGGGGGCTTCGGTTGCCTCGGTGGCTGCCGGGGCGGTTGCTGCGCAGGCGACTACGCTCATTGCGAGAGCCAGAACGAGCAGCAAACTAATCAGTTTCCTCATTTTTAATTTCCTCCTTCGATAATAACAAAAATGGGTATGACTAACCTAATAATCACACGCCAATGTGTTATGCATGATTATAAAGAAAGGCAGTTGCATTGTCAATATATTATATATGTTTAATTTTATATAATATACGATGCTTTTTTCCATAATGAGGGTTTTACGCAACAATAATGGGATGAATTGTATGAAAACGAAAATTAGCGGTTTTTATGCGTGCTGATTTCGCCATAGTCACGCGAAATGATGCGCGTAAAATTGGTTCAGAGGCATGGGTGACTTTGCGTGAGCTGCGTTGCAACGGGCGTAAGGCGACTGATTTGCGCCTCGAACTGCATAAAATGAATGCATAACGGCTACTAAAAAGCATAAAAACCAAAAAGAGGCATCAAAATTGGATCCGGTCTGTTATAATAGAGCTTAAGCAAATAGAAGGAGACTTCACATCCTATGTTCCAATTCAATCATTTTAATTTCAACGTGCTCGATTTAAGCAGAAGCCTCGATTTTTACAAGAAAGCGCTCGGGCTAAACCCGATTCGCACGGTGGACACGGATGACTTCACCCTCGTGTTTCTCGGCGACGGAAGCGGCACCTTTTCGCTTGAGCTTACCTATATAAAGGAGCGCACGGAAGCGTATGACATCGGCGAGGCCGAATTCCATCTTGCGCTGACAGCCGAGGACATGGCTTTCGCGCGCAAACTGCACGAGGAGATGGGCTGTGTTGTGTTCGTCAACGAGAAAATCGGCATCTATTTTATCGAGGATCCGGATGGTTACTGGATCGAGATCATCCCCGCAAAAGGGCACTGACCCCCGGCAACAAGCAAACAAAAAACGCCGTGAACAAGGAATGGTTCACGGCGTTTATATTTGCAGATGATGCGTTACTCAAACGAGCGGAAATAGGTGCGGTCTTTGAGCATCACGTCGTGTGCGCCGCCTTCCGCCAGCGTGGAGGCGGAGACCAGCGTGAGCCGCGCTTTTTCGCGCAGTTCGGGGATGCTCAGCGCACCGCAATTGGCCATCGTCGAGCGCACCTTACTCAGCGTCTGCTCCACGTTGTGGTGCAGGCTGCCAGCATAGGGGACATAGCTGTCCACGCCCTCTTCGAACGTGAGCTTCGCTTCGCCGCCGCTGTCATAGCGCTGCCAGTTGCGCGCGCGGGCGCTGCCCTCACCCCAATATTCCTTCATGTAGCTGCCGTTGATGAAGACCTTGCTCGTCGGGCTCTCGTCGCAGCGGGCGAAATAGCGCCCCAGCATGCAGAAGTCCGCGCCCATGGCGAGAGAAAGCGTAACGTGATAGTCCAGTACGATGCCGCCATCCGAACAGACGGGAACATAGATGCCCGTTTCTTTGCAGTATTGATCGCGCGCGTTCGCCACATCCTGCACGGCGGTTGCCTGACCGCGGCCGATGCCTTTTGCTTCGCGCGTGATGCAGATGCTGCCACCGCCGATGCCGACCTTAACAAAGTCCGCGCCCGCGTCCGCCAGATAGCGAAAGCCGTCGCCATCCACCACGTTGCCCGCGCCAACCTTTACCTTGTCGCCATAGCGGGAGCGGATGAACGCGATGGTGCGCGCCTGCCATTCGGTGAAGCCTTCAGAAGAATCGATACAGAGCACATCCGCGCCCGCCTCGACCAGCGCGGGGACGCGCTCCTCATAATCCTTTGTGTTGATGCCCGCGCCGACGATATAGCGCTTCTGGTTGTCCAGCAGTTCGCCGGGGTTTTCTTTATGCGAATCATAATCTTTACGGAAGACAAAGCAGAGCATGTTGCCATCCTTCGAGATGATGGGCAGCGCGTTGAGCTTGTGTTCCCAAATAATGTCGTTTGCTTCAGGCAGTGAAATGCCTTCTACGCCGTAGACCAGGCGGTCGATCGGAGTCATAAAATCCCGAACGGGAGTCGATGGCTCCATGCGGCTGGGGCGGTAGTCTCGGCTGGTGACGATGCCTAGCAGTTTTCCGGTTGGTGTTCCGTCCTCCGTGACCGCAACGGTGGAGTGCCCCGTATTCGCTTTAAACGCCATCACGTCCGCCATGGTGTGTAAAGGGGTAACGTTGCTGTCGCTTTTCACAAAGCCGGACTTGGACTTTTTCACCGTCCGCACCATGTTTGCCTGAGATTCAATCGACTGAGACACATATAGAAACGAAATGCCGCCTTCGCGCGCGAGCGCCGCGGCGAGTTTTTCGCCGGAGACGGACTGCATCACCGCCGAAACGAGCGGGATGCTCATGCTCAGCTGGCTCTGCTCCCCCACGCGATATTTGCAGATCGGCGTCTTCAATGAGACGTTCTGCGGCGTACACGCAGCGGAGGAAAAGCTCGGTACGAGCAGATATTCAGAAAACGTATGCGAGGGTTCATCAAAATAATAAGCCATGGCGGTTCCTTTCGGTCTGGATTGCGGGAAAAATGGTTGGTTTCATAGCGACTACAGTTCTATTTGCTAGTGGAAAGAACTGACGTTTCGTAAGAGTATACCCCCGAATGCATCGCGCAGGAACCCCTGAATCATATGTTTTGTATGGTTGAATGGCAATTCAGCATTGCGCAACAGGGAACTTGCGATTCATACGGATAAAGCTATTATAATATGATACAATCAAAAAGACAAACACACGATCAGCATCGCGCAACGCAATCATTGCGTCAGAAGAAAAATCACGCGCTTATACGCATAAAACTTGACCTGAACAGAATCAAAGGAGGGGAACCCAATGCCCGAAAACAGCCATAAAGTACACGCGGTAGAAAAAGCGATTGCGCTACTGGATTGCTTCTGGCGCGAAAAGCGGCCGATGTCGCTGACCGAGCTGAGCCGAATGACCGGCTGGCCCAAGAGTACCGTGCATAATCTTCTTGCCTCCATGTTGGATTCCGCGGTCGTCGAGCAGAGCCCGGCGGATGGCAAATACCGGCTGGGGCTGCACCTGTTCGAATACGGCTGTGTGATTACTGAGCACTGGAACGTGGTGAAACTCGCGCGCCCGCACCTCAACGCGCTCGTGGCGAAGACGGGGGAATCCGCTTACCTTGCTTCGCTGAACGGGGACACGCTGCTCATTGTGGACAGCGCGGAGCCAAACAACGTGTTCCGCGTGGCGTCCATGGTCGGCAACCGCCTGCCCGTTCACTGCACCTCACAGGGCAAGGCGATCCTT